>Ga0335075_10000803_pt1 | contig 53134 bp, 49 predicted proteins | sample Lox_Sample_24_FD_206723 | JGI IMG/M metagenome (GOLD analysis project Ga0335075, IMG submission 206723) | Soil microbial communities from Loxahatchee National Wildlife Refuge, Florida, United States - Lox_Sample_2.4 | ecosystem: Environmental > Terrestrial > Soil > Wetlands | place: USA... | reverse complement strand
TGGGCACCGCGCTGTTTCTCTAGCACCAGCGTGGTGCCCACCACCGTGCTGGGGCTGCGCTGCTAGCCACAGCGTGGTGCCCACGATGGTGTTCGGGCTGCGCTGCTAGCCACAGCGTGGTGCCCGTGATGGTGTTCGGGCTGCGCTGCTAGCCACAGCGTGGTGCCCACCACCGTGCTGCCGGGGCTCGCTCGCCCGACGGGCTGTGGCTTGGCTCGGCCGGGCAGGCTGCGGCGGGACCTGGCGCCGGAGGTGCCACCCGGGGGCCCGGCGGTCCACAGGCCGGGCCGCCCCGGGTGACGAGCGCGGCAGTGCCGGATTTTGCGGGAGCAGGACAGGTTCCGGCGGGCCCTCGGCCGCGCTTACGTATTAAGGAAACTGCCGCAAGGTCCGACCAGGCTGAGTGCCGTCTGCAAATCCCCTGCATACTGCGCTTCTCCTGGGTGCCACGCCACGCGGGAACCACCGGCGAAGGCGTCGTGACGTTGCGCGGGACCGCCGGATCGCGGATCCGCGTCATCGGGATGCAACGTAGAGTTAACGTTGTCAACACCGTAAGCGCTGCTGGAGTATGAAGTGGTGGTAACCACTCGCGTCAGCCGGGCCGGGTATCACCACGGTGACCTGCCCAACGCACTGGCCGACGCGGCGACCGAACTGGCCCGCCGCGGCGGCCCCGAAGCCGTGGTGCTCAGGGAGGCCGCACGCCAGGTGGGCGTGTCCGCGGCCGCCGCGTACCGTCATTACGCGGGCCACAGTGAGCTGCTGCAGGCGGTCAAGCACCGCGCGCTCGCGGCGCTGGCCGACGCGATGCAGGACGGCCTGGACAGCGGCGAGCCGCTGGCGGATCCGGCGGCCGACGCGATTCGCCGCTTCGGCAACCTGGGCCGTGCCTACGTCGACTTTGCGCTCGTCAATCCTGGGCTCTTCCACACAGCCTTCTGCCGGCCGGAGGCGGCGCCGGGTCGGCCGGCGGCGTCGGGGGAGGTGACCGCGCGGATCACGGCTTCCCGGCCGTACCAGATCCTGTCGGTATCCCTGGACCAACTCGTCGCCGCTGGCCTGCTCGACGCGGCTCGCCGCGAGGTCGCGCCGATCGCGTTCTGGGCGGCCGTTCATGGCCTGGCCACGCTGCTCGTCGACGGGCCGCTCACGGCGCTGACACCGGCTCAGAAGGCCGCGGTGATTCAGCGCACCCTGGACATCCTGATCGACGGCATCTGCGGCCTGGCGAACCAGGCCTAGCCGCTGCCGCGCCCGGCGCAGCGTCTCGCGATCCGCGTGGCGCGAGGGCTGACGGCCGTTCTGCTCGCCCGCGGCTATCGCCCCACCGTTATCACCGGTTCGTGGCGGACCGGGAAGTTCACCGAATTGGCAATGAAGCACTTGGCGTGCGCTTCCTTATGCAGGCTCGCGGCGGTATCGATCATGGTGGGCGACGCAACAGCCACCCGCGGCCGCAGCACGACTTCGGTGAAGCGGCCGCTGCCGTCCTCGGCCTCTGCCATGATGCCCTGCGCGTCGTCGGTGTAGCTGGTCACGACGACCCCGGCCGCGGCGCACAGGTGCAGGTACCACAGCATGTGGCACTGCGCCAGCGCGGCGGTCAGCTCAAGTTCAGGGTTCCAGCGGCCCGGATCGCCGCGGAAAAGGGGATCGGAACTGGCCGCGATCACCGGGCGGCCCTCCGCGCTGACGTCGTGAGCCCGCTCGTAGGCGCCGTAGCCGCTGGTGCCGGTGCCGCGGTTACCGGTCCATGCCATCGAGATTCGGTAGGTATGGATTCTTGGCATCAGTCACACTCTCCTTGCGAGTCCCACGCTCATCCTGTCCCGCCGGGCCCGGTCTTCGTGGCGCTCCCGCCGGGGCAACCGGGGCAGGGTGAGCGGGAACGTGCGCATCAGCGGTCCACGCCGCGGTCGCCGCCGCGGTCGCAGGGTCGGTCGTGACGAGAATGAGCCGGTGATCGTGGTCGGAGTACCGGACCTCGAGGGCGGCACAGGCGCTGGCGACCGCGCGCGTCATGGCGCGGAGCTGACCTGGGGTTTCCTGGTCCAGCCGGCGGGCCAGCACCTCGCGGCAGGCCAGGGTCGATGCTCATCGGGGGCGGGGCGTAGCTGCCCCGCTGCTGCCCGAGCGAACACCAGCACTCTCCTGGTGCCTGACCAGTTCCCGAAGAATGGTCGGTTAAAATGTTGACATCGTTCACATGGTGGGCCACACTATAGATGTAAACGATGTAAACATTGGCAAGGGGTTGGTACCCATGATCGACATGCAGCTTCTGAACGATGCCCTGCTCGCCGTCGTGGTCGCCGTCGGTATAGCGATCGCCCTGTCCATCTCCATCGTCGCCGCGTCGGCCTTGACGCGGCGCATCGAGCGCAATCGCCGCATCCGCGAGATCGAGCGGCACCTGGCCACCGTGGCCGAGCATCAGTCGGCATCCGCCCGGTAACTCCCGCACGACCGGTCACGCGCCCCAGCCCGTCAGGGAGGCCGGCTTGGGGTTGGACGCGGAGGGCGATGTGGCTCGGCAGCCGGAACCCCGCCTCGGGCGTGGTCACCTGGGGGAGCGCGGGCTCTGGGCGGGCGCCCCGGAAAGCTGGCCTGGGCGATGTTGCGGGAGACATCGGCTTCAGGCTGAGCGGTAGAGCGAAGTGACCAATAGCTCCGGAGTTTGTTGCTCTGCGTAATGGCGTTCTTGCGTTCGGTATGAGAGAGCACGCCGGAGCGGACGGCTATGCCGTGCGAAATAGCGGCCGTTCATGATCTGGGTACCTCAGCAGCTCTATTTGCTGCCAATGCACCCAGATCAAGAAAAGGACCCGGGGCACTACGGCGAAGGCCGCGTGTTGATTACCGGGCGCCTTCAGCCGGTCGCGGTGCGCAGGACTGATGAGGGCGCGGCGGGCTGTCGCGTGCGGCCGGTGACGGTGGACACGGCTGGCGGGTGTGGCGCGGCGGGCAGTCGCGTGCGGCCGGTGACGATGGACACGGCTGGCGGGTGTGGCGCGGCGGGCAGTCGCGTGCGGCCGGTCGCGGCGGACGCGGCTGGCGGGGTGTGGCGCGGCGTGCCGTCGCGTGCGGCCGGTCACGGTGGACACGGCTGGCGGGGTGTGGCCCGGCGTTTCGCGCCGGTCACGGTGCACAGGGTCGGCGAGAGCGCAGCGCGGGGCCTGCGGCCGGTCACGGTCAGCGGGCCTGTGGCGGTGCGGCGGGCAGCCGGGCGCGGCCCGGCTGCGGCGAGCAGGGCTCGTAACGGGGTGCCGAGCGGCACCACTTTCGCCTGCTGTGTCGCCCGGTCGACCACCAGCACGTGATGGTTTGCCAGCGGCGTCCAGCCCTCCTGGGGCCAGCCAGACGAGGCGACGACGACACCGTCGGCGGTCTCAAGGTAGGCAAGATCGAAGTAACTGTCCGTCGGGCCCTCGACTCCCCTGGTGGCAAGGGCGGCATGGGGGATGCGTTCAGGCCAGTAGTAACAGATCGCGTAGAGCGCGTCGGGTGTCAGGAAGATGGCGTTCAGGCTGTTGGCCGAGAAAAGCTGGCCGATGCGGTCGGCGGTGTCCTCGAGCGCCGCGATCATGTCGCCGTTGCGCTCCTGCAGGCGCCACATGACGTGCAGGAAATACCGCTCGCTGTCGGTGGTGCCGGTGAGCTGCCGTTCCCAGGTCGGCGGCAGCAGCTCGCCCAGCCGGTCCTGCGGGTGGATCGCGCCGTTGTGCGCCATCACCACCGGGCCGCGGCGGAACGGGTGCGTGTTGCAGGTCTCTACCGGCAGGCCGGGCGTGGCCCAGCGCAGGTGCACCAGGCCCTGGTTCCCGAGCCTGCGACGGGCGAGCTCAGCATAGGCGGGCTCGTCGGCGGCGCGCAGCGGTGACTTCTCTACGTACGCCTGCCGGTCGTCGTACCAGGCGATGCCCCAGCCATCGCCATGGAACTCCGAGAGCCGGGTGAATTCGCGGAGGCCCTGTTCCCCCATGATCTCCGCGAGTGACGCGTTGACGATCGTGGAATACCCCAGGATCCGGCACATGCCAAGGACTCTTCCCTACAAGTACTTCCCCATGCCTCCGGCCACGTCGATCGACGCACCGGTGATGTAACTGGCCCGGTCGCTGGCCAGGAATGCCACGATGCCCGCCACTTCGTCCGCGCGGCCGAACCGGCCGAGCGGCACCTCTGCGGCGGCGAGCTGGCCGAAGAATTCCTCGGCCGGCATTTCCGGCGCCCGCCGACGGTGGATGTTCGCCCACTGCGGCGTGGTCACGAAGCCAATGTTCACGCTGTTTACCAGAATACCCTCGTGCCCCAGCTCCATCGCCAGTGATTTGGCGAGGCCGGCGCACGCCGCGCGGTTGACCGACGTGGCGAGGAACACCGGGTCCGGGTACCGCCCGTAGACCGCGTTGATGTTGATGACCCGGGGCGCCGGGCTCTGCCGCAGCAGCGGCAGGGCCGCTCGGGTGCAGCGGATCTGCGACAGCACCTTCACCTCGAAGTCGCCTTGCCAGTCGGCGTCGGTCAGCGACTCGAACCGTCCCGGCCGGGCGGCGCCCGCGTTGTTCACCAGGATGTCGATGCCGCCCCCCAGGGCGGACGCGGCGTCCGCGACGAACGCCGTGACCTGCTCCGCGTCCGTAACGTCACACGGGCGCGCGAACACCGTCCCGCCGGGTTTGCGGAGCTCGGCAGCCGTGGCGTCGAGCTCGGCCTCGTTGCGGGAGCAGATGGCGACCTCGGCCCCTTCGGCGAGCAGTTCGGCGGCGATCGCCGCGCCGAGCCCCTTGGAGCCGCCGGTGACGATCGCCCGCCTGCCGGTCAGGCCGAGATCCATCTACTCGCCTTCCGGCTGGTCTGCGGCTGCCGCCGCGGCGGTGGCCTGCTCCCCGGCCAGGGCGAGCAGGGTCTTGCGCGGCGGGCAGAAGACGTCCACCTCCAGGCAGGTGGTGTCGGTGGTCCAGGCTCCGTGCGGCACCCACGCGGGGATGACCGCCACGTCGCCCTTGCGCATCGTGCGCACGTCCCCGTCGAGGTCGAAGCTCATCTCCCCGTCCAGGATGATGACGATCTGCTCCTCCTCGTGGACGTGCCGGGGTGCCTCGCTGCCCGGCGTAAAGTGCACGAAGTTGGTCAGCACCCCCTCGCCGAGCACCGGCCGGAACGTCAGCCCGGGCGCGAATTCCGCCGACGGGATCTCGTCGATGCGCACGTAGCGGCCGGGGCCGGCCGGCTCGCCCAGCGCTTCCTCCGAGAAGTGCGTGGCAGCGTCGCTCACAACGTCTCCTTTCGCTTCCTGGCCCCGCCCACCGCCCCGTTGCCCTTCATGACGCTTGGGCCGGGCAATTCGTGGCGCGCTGGCGGGGTCAATTTCCCTGCGGTGCGGTGCGGATGAGATCCCCGAGGCGCCGGGCGCCCTCGTCGATGAGTTCGTCGTTGACCCGGCTGTAGGCCAGGCGCAGCTGCGACGCCCCGCCGTCACCAGCGTAGAACGGCCGCCCGGGCACGTAGGCGACCTTGCGGGCGCTGGCCGCGGCGCTCAGCGACACGGTGTCGGTGCCATCGGGCGCGGTCAGCCAGGTGAAGAAGCCGCCGCCCGGCAGGGTCCAGGTACTGCCCTCCGGCATGTGCGCCTGCAGGGCCTTGTCCATCAGCGCGGCGCGGCGGGCGTACAGCGCGCGGGAGGCGACGAGCTGGCGGTCCAGATGCCCGCCGCGTCCGTATTCCTCGAGCATCCGCTGGCCGAGCGCGCCCGAGCACTGGTCGGAGTTCTGCTTGGCGGTCACCAGCTGGGTGATGACCTCGGACGGCCCCGCGGCCCAGCCGAGCCGGACCCCGGGGAAGAAGGTCTTGGAGAAGGTCCCGGCCTGGATGACGACGTCGGGCGCTGCCGACCAGAGGCTCTGCGGCGCCTCGGCGTCGAAGCCGAGCTCGCGGTAGGCGACGTCCTCGAGGATCAGGAACCGGTACCGGCGCGCCAGCTCGACCAGGGCGTCGCGGCGCTCGGCGGAGAGCGACAGCCCGGTCGGGTTCTGGTGGTCGGGGATCGTGTACAGCAGCTTCGGCCGCAGGCCGGCGGCGAGCCGGTCGGCCAGCACGCCGACCTGCATCCCGTCGGTGTCCATGGGAATGCCGTGCAGGTCCGCCTCGTAGCTGCGGAACGCCATGATCGCGCCGAGGTACGTCGGCTCCTCGACCACGACCGCATCGCCGGGGTCCACGATGCTCTTGGCGACCAGCTCCATGCAGTCGATCCCGCCGCTGGTGATCATCAGCTCGCGCTCGGCCGGCCGCTTGCCCTGCAGCGACTCCATCCGCCCGGCCACGTAGTCGCGCAGGCCCGGCAGCCCTTCGGTCGGCGAGTACTGCAGCGCCACGGCCACGTCCTTGGCGAGCAGCCCGGTGGCGATCTCGCGGAGCACATCACTGGGGAACGTCGCCGGGTCAGGGAAGCCGCCCGAGAACGTGATCACGTCAGTGGCCCCGGCAAGGGAGAGGATCGCGGTGATCTCCCCGCCTCCCAGCGTCTGGGTCCGGCGGGCAAAGCTCACGGTCCAATCACGGAGCTCCGGCGCGGCTGTCATCCCTGCCTCCCGATTTGTCGATCCTTGCCATGCTTGACACGAGGCCTGGCAAACGTAAGAATTCTCGGCAAGAAGCCGTACGTTTGCACGGACCCGGACCCGATCATACCCGAGGTTCATCAAGTTCCTAGCGGAGATGTCTGCCAATTGACAACCATCTCAGCGCCGCTGGCGCGGCTTGCCGAGATCGCCTCGCCGTCGACGGAGCCGGTCGAGGTCGACGACCTTGACCTCACCCTGCTGCGGGCGCTCGCGGCCGACGCCCGCCAGTCCCAGCGCGCGCTCGCCCGGGCGGTGGGCATGTCGCCGCCGGCGATCGCCGACCGGCTCGCCCGCCTGGAACGTGCCGGTGCCATCCGGGGCTACCGGGTGGACATCGACTGGGCCGCGCTCGGCTACCCGGTCGTGGTGTACCTGGCCGTGACCGCGGGTCCCGGCATGGACCTCAGCGAGATCATCCAGGCGATCCGGGCGCTGCCCGAGGCCCAGGGCATGAGCGTCGTCACCGGTACCTTCGATCTCCTGGTGCGGCTGCGGGTCCGCGACCACACCCACCTGCGCGACATGCTGCTGAACTCGATCTTCCAGATTCCCGGCGTGCAGCGGACGGAGACGTTGCTGTCGCTCGCCGATGCCGAGCCGGACAACTCCGCGATGGCCCTGCTGGACCAGATGAGCCAGCTGGGCCAGGCCGGCCAGCAGCGGGGCCGTTCAAGCGACAAATCCCGAGGCAACCAGCCCTGACGCGCCGACGCGCAGGGCAATATGGCACGAGAACGCCTGAACACAGCTGATTGGAGCCAACCCGGTGAGCACTGCACCCCCCGAACACCCCGACGAGCGGGTCACCGCGACCGCAGGCGTCGGGCAGCCGGGTTTCATCGCCCGGCACGGCCTGTACGGCGACCGGCAGGCGAACGCGGCGGAAGTCGTCGCGGCGCGGATCAGGGAACTGGGCCTGCGCACGGTGCGGTTCGTGGTCGTGGACCAGCACGGCGTGCCGCGCAGCAAGTCGCTGTCCGCGGACGCGGCGCTGGCCGTGCTGTCCAACGGCCTCGATTTCTCTGGGGCGATCTACAGCCTGGACACCGGCAACAGCGTGTTCGTGCCCGCGTTCGCCCAGGGCGGCGGGTTCGGCATCGAGGAGTTCACCGGCTTCCCCGACGTGGTCCTGGTGCCGGACCCGACCACGTTCCAGGTGCTCCCCTGGGCGGACCGGACCGGGTGGATGCTCTGCGACGTCTACTTCGGCAACGGGCAGCCGATGCCGCTCGATGGCCGTGGCCTGATGCGCCGGGCCCTCGCCGACCTCGGCGAGGCCGGCTACGACTACCTGGCCGGGATCGAGATCGAGTACTACATCGTCAAGCTCGCGTCCGATGTGATCACGCCGGAGAACGCCGGTTTCACGCCGCCGCCCCCGCCGGTGACCGTGTTCGAGCGCGGCTACCAGTACCTGTCCGAGGTGCGCCTGGACGGCGTCGCCAGCACGCTGGAGGCGATCAGGGACGCCCTGTGGGAGGTGGGGCTGCCGCCGCGGGCCATGGAGGACGAGTGGGGCCCGGGCCAGATGGAGTTCAGCTTCTCGCCGATCGGCGGGCTGGCGGCCGCCGACGCGGTGATCCTGTTCCGGTCCGCGGTCAAGCAGGTCTGCCAGCGCCGCGGCCTGCTGGCGACCTTCATGTGCCGGCCGGGCCTGCCGAACTTCTTCTCATCCGGCTGGCACCTGCACCAGTCGCTGATCTCGCCACAGGACGGCAGCAACGCCTTCGCCAGCGACGATGCGCCACTGTCCGACCTGGGCCGCCACTACGTCGCCGGGCTGATCGAGCACGCCCTGCCGATGATGCCGTTCTCCACGCCCACGGTGAACGGCTACAAGCGCTACCGCCCGTACTCGTTCGCCCCGGACCGCGTGTGCTGGGCCGTGGAGAACCGGGGCGCCCTGGTGCGCGTGCAGGGGGCACCGGGCGACACCAGCAGCCACGTTGAGATGCGGATCGGCGAGCCTGCGGCCAACCCGTACCTGTACCTGGCCGCCAACATCGCGGCGGGCCTGGACGGGATCCGCCGCGGGCTGGAGCCGCCGCCGCCGGTGGAGGCCGACCCGTACGTCGCCGAGGCGCCGATGCTGCCCACGTCGCTCGGTGACGCGGTCAAGGCCCTCGACGGCGACAAGTTCTACCGCCAGGCGTTCGGCGACACCTTCGTCGACTACCTGCTGCAGATGAAGCGCAACGAGCTGAAGCGGTACGAGGCGGCGGTCGCGGAGAACCCGCCCCCCGAGGGGCAGGAGGTCAGCGACTGGGAGATGCGCGAATACTTCGAGTTCTTCTGACGGAGGGCGCCATGACCCTTCAGCACGTCGTCCTGTTCAGCTTCCCCCGCCCGCTGGGCGAGGAGGAGGCGGCAACGATGCGGGCGATGGTGGCAAGCTGGCCGGACGAGATCGGCCTGATGACCAAGTGCCGGTTCGGCACGGACCTGACCGGCCAGCGCAACCGTGGTTACGACTACCTGCTCTACACCGAGTTCCCGGACGCGGACACGCTCCGCCAGTACCAGCAGCACCCCGTGCATCTGCAATTCCTCGACTGGATCATGGAGCGCGACTGCACGCCGCTGGCGTTCGATTACCACCTCGACTCCCGCACCGTTCTGATGGCCGAGCCGGATCCGGCGGCCCGCTAGTGGATTTAGAGAGGGGACCACCCATGGCTGAAGTGGATCGCAGCCTGGCCGTGACCGCTGGGCAGGACGAGCTGGCGCACGGCTCGCTGAGGATCTGGGATGCGATCGCGATCTCGGTGTCGGTGATCGCGCCCGGGATGGCGATGCTGCTGAACGTCTCCGGCGTGGCGATCGTGGCCGGCGGGTCGACGCCGCTGGCGTTCCTGCTCGGCGGGATCGCCTGCCTGGCGCTGGCGTTCGTGGTGATCGGGTTCACCCGGCGGATGGCGTCCGCCGGGTATGCCTACACCTACGCCAGCCGCAGCCTGGGCAAGGAGGGCGGGTTCATGGCCGGCTGGCTGTACTTCGCCGGCATGATCTGCTTCGTGCCGATGACGATGTCCGGTGTCGGTTACCTGGCCGCCAACCTGCTCGGGCTGAATCCCAACTGGTGGATCCTGTTCTTCTTCCTGGGCATGGCGCTCCTGGTCGTGCTGTCGATCGTGCGGATCAAGGTCACCACCCGCGTTCAGCTGATCGTGGGCGTGATCACGGTCGCCGTGATCGTGATCGTCGACCTCGTCACCACCGCCAAGGGCGGAGCCCACGGCCAGGCCCTGTCGGCGTTCAGCTTCTCGCACACGGTCAGCGGCGGGTTCAACGGCGTGTTCTACGGCATCATCCTGGGTGTCACCTCCTACATCGGGTTCGAGACCGCAGCCGACTTCGGCGAGGAGACCGCCAACCCGCGGCGCTACATCCCGATCGCGATCATCGCGGCGACGGTGTTTGCGGTGATCTTCTACCTGTGGACCACGTACGCGATGGCGATCGGCTTCGGCGTGAAGAACGGCGCGGCGTGGGGCGCCGACCCGGTCGGCCTGCAGACGATCGCCAACAAGTTCGTCACCCCGTGGGTGGGCACGCTCGTCGAGATCGGCGGCCTCGCCGCCGCGTTCATCGTGTGCGTGGCGTGCGCCACGGCGGGCTCGCGCACCCTGTTCGCGATGGGCCGCGAGGGCGTGCTGCCCAAGGCGTTCGCGCACACCCACCCGCGGTTCAAGACCCCGGTCAACGCCACGCTCGCGGTGGTCGCGATCGCCATCGTGATGGCGCTGATCATCGGCTACCCGCTGTCGGACAGCGCGTTCGGCCAGCCGTTCAGCAACTACTACTTCTGGGCCACGCTTGGCACGCTGCTGATCATCGTCGTCTACATCATGATCTGCATCGGCGGCATCGTGTTTTTCCACCGCACCAGGAACACCCGCCGCTGGAACCCGCTGGTGCACGTGCTGATCCCGGTCGTCGGCGCCGTGGTGTTCGCCGCCGCCCTGTACGGCTCGGTGCACCCCACCCCGCCCGGCATCCTGAAGTGGACCCCGTACCTGGCGATCATCTGGCTGGTGCTCGGCATCGGCGTGGTGCTCTGGCTGCGCTCCCGGCGCCCGGACGCCGTGGCCCGCATCGGCTCCATCCTCGGCGAGGAGGGCGGCTCGGACGCGGCCCTGCTCGACCAGTAGCCAGCCTGAGCCAGCGGGGCGGGGCCAGCCGGGGCGAGCGGGGCGGGGCCAGCCTGGGCCAGCGGGGCGGGGCCAGCCTGGGCCAGCGGGGCGGGCCAGCCGGGCAACATCGTTGGCGCTCTGCTGTCGTGATAGCAGCAGTAATGCGCCAACGATGCTGTTGTTCAGCCGCCTGCTGCTCGGGTGGCCGAACCGCCGGCGCCAGTAGCGTGCCGCAGCGCTCCCGCCAGCCACCAAGCCTGGCGAACGTATACTTAAAGTATGACTGATATGACTACCATCAAGGTGTCCGTGGCGACCCGCGACCGGCTCAAGAGGCTCGCGGACGAAGACCACCTCACGCTCGACGCCGAGCTAGCCCGGACCCTTGACAAGGTCGAGGAAGCGCGGTTCTGGGCGGGCGTCCGGGCGGATTACGCGCGGTTGCAGGCGGACCCCGAGAAGTGGGCTGATTATGTCAGTGAACTGGCCGAGTGGGATCAGACGGCGGGTGACGGGCTGAGTGACGAGTGAGCGAGCCGCTGCGGCCCGGCGATGTCTGGCTGGCTGACCTAAATCCCGTCATCGGATCGGAGCAGGCTGGCCGCCGGCCGGTCCTCATCGTTTCCGGTCCACTGCATCTGGCGCTGCCGCATGCGGTCGTATTCGTGGTGCCGGTGACGAGCCGGGACCGCGGACTGCGCCATCAGATTCCGATCACCTCGCAATCATCCGGCTTGAGCAAGCTCCCTTCGTTCACCCGGCCCGAAGACGCGCGCGCGGTGGCCTACCAGCGCCTCGATCACCGTCTCGGCGCTGTCACCCCTGGCGAGCTGGCTGCCGTCCGCCGCATCCTGCGCGCGTTCCTTGACTTGTAGAGGCGTTCCTTGACTTGTAGAGAAGGCGGCATGGCGGCTATCCGGGCGCGCGCTGGCGGAACAGCGCGGCGACCCGGTCCCTGGGCAGCGCCCGGCTGTGGTGGCCGTCGCGGCCGGTCATGTCCTCGTTGGCGACCAGCGCGTTGGCCACGGCCTCCTCGGTGGCCTGCACCACGGCCGCGTAGAAGGGGTCGATGAAGCCCCACGGCACGAAGCGCAGCTGGTCGTACCGCTCCGGCGCTGCGCCCATCCTCGCCTCGCGGCCGGGAGTGAACGCGTCCGGGTTTCCGGTGGAGAACGCGAGGAACAGGTCGCCGGAGTAGTGCGACCCGGTGGTGCCGGTGCGCGCCAGGCCGAGCGTCACCCGGCGGGCGAGCGCCGTGCACTGGTGCGGCAGCAGCGGCGCGTCGGTGCCCACGATCGCGATCACCGAGCCGGCGCCGCCGGGGCCGCCGGGGCTGGCCTGGGGTGCGGCCGCGGAGTCCTCGTCGCTGAGCAACTGGCCCAGCGGCAGGCCGGCCAGGGTCAGCTCCTGTCTCCGGCCGAAATTGGCCTGCACGAAAACGCCGACGGTGTACGTCGTTCCCGCGTAGCTCACCAGCCGCGAGGCGGTGCCGTTGCCGCCCTTGAACTCGTAGCAGATCATGCCGGTCCCGCCGCCGACGCTGCCCTCCTCGACCGGGCCGGAGGCGGCGGCCTGCAGGGCGTCCAGGCAGTCCTGCCCGGTGACGTTCGGCGAGTTGATGTCGTTGAGGTAGCCGTCCCAGGTTTCAGCGGCCACCGGCAGCAGCCAGGCGTCGGCGACCCTGGGGTGGTGCCGCACCACCCAGGTCACGATCGCAGCGTGCGCGACCCCCACGGCATGGGTGTTGGTCACGGCCACCGGCCCGGCGAACGTGCCCGACTCCTGGATCCAGGACACGCCCGTCATCTCCCCGTTCCCGTTCTGCGAGAAGAAGCCCGCCGCCACCGGGTCGCCAGCGCCGGCCGCGCCGCGGGGATGGACGGCGGTCACCCCGGTGCGCACCGAGGTGCCGCGGATCAGCGTCGTGTAACCGACCTCGACGCCGGGCACGTCGGTGATCGCGTTCCACCGCCCGGGCGTGCCGGCGAACGTTATGCCGACCGACCGGGCCCGCGGCTTGCCCGACGGCGTCGCCGCGTGCGGGCCGGACAGCGCTGCTCCCGGATCTGACATTGGCACACCCTTCCTGTCTCGCCCGCGATCCTGGCCGCGTCCGGTCAGGCGACGTAGGCGGCGGCGAGACCAGGCAGCCAGGCCTGCCGGTCCCGCGCCTGGCCCAGGCCATGCCTGGCCAGCTCGGGGAATATCCGGCCGGCTGCCTCGTCGACCATCCGGTGCCTGGCAGCCAGCACCGGAACCAGTCCCCCGTCCGGCGCAGCCGCAACCGCCTTATGTTCCGCCGCCGCTGCCGCGTCGGCCAGACGTTCGCCGACCCGCTGGGTATAAGCAGCCAGGAACGCCTGGCGGAAGGCGCGGGTACGCGACGATCCCACCTCGTCGCGCCCTGAGCCCTCACGCAGCATCGCCGTGTCGGCCTGGACGAGCAGCGAGCCGAAGAGCAGTTCCACGCCGTCAAGGTCGCCAGGGAACCCGAGCACCGTGCTCAGGCCGAGGTTCTTGTGCCAGACCGCGCGGCACCGGTTCACCGTGGCAAGGACGTCAAGCAGGCCTGCCTTGGCGAGCTCGTAGGGGCCGTCGATGAACAGCCTCCTGCCAGAGGCCGCCTCGCGGGCGCGCGGGGCCTGATCGGCCAGCAGCGCGTCCTGCATGCTGCGCGTGGCCAGCAGTTCCTGGGCGCGGCAGGTCAGAACCTCGGCTTCATCGGGCAATCCCGCCGACTCGGCCTTTGCCAGCAGCGCCCGTGCGCGCCCGAGCGCCTGCTGGCCGGGCCGCCCGGCCTCGGGCGCCTGCGCGCCCTGCCGAGCGGTGCCGGGCAGCGGGCAGACCCGGCCGAGCCTGGGCAGCGTGGCCAGCCCGAACAACACTTCTAGCGCGCAGGTCACCGCCGCCTCGGTACTGAGCTGCTCCCGCCCGCGCCACTGTTCCAGATAACGGTCGTCCGAACTCCACCAGGTGCTCGCGCCGAGCCCGACCAGCTGCGCCTGCCACTGTTCGTCAACGGCCGCGCGGGCGTAGTTGCGCATCTCCATGGCGGCCGCGTCGATCGCCATCCGGGCGTGCCTGGGGCCGAACTGGCGGCCGATCTCCCGCACCATCTCGGCGGGCTGCCAGCCCTGGCGCCACCCCGCGGTAACGACGCGGACCAGGCTGGCGAGCAGTTCCCGTTCCACGGCTCGCTGCCAGCCGCGCTTGCCGGGCCGCTGCGCCAGCTGGGCGACGCACCGCGCCAGCACGTCGCGCTGCCCGTCGACGTGGGCCTGCAATGCGTCCGACACAAGCTGCTCGGCACGGGCCGCCGCGGACAGATCGGAACCGCCTGGCTCCTCCGGCGCCAGTGCTGCCGGGCGCGCCGTCCGCGGCGAGGTTGCGGCGGGGGTCGCGGGCGCGGTCCGCGGCGGGGGTACTGCGGCCGGGGCGGGCGCTGTGGTCGGTGCTGGCGCTCTGCCCGGGGCCGGGGCCGTCCCCGCTGCGGCCGCGCCACCCCTCGCCGACACCGCGGGTGGCGGCACCGGGCCGGGTCTCTCCACTGGTGCGGCCGGCCGCCGCTCATCCCGCACGACCGGATCCGGCCCGCGAAGACGGACCCTCATCCGGTGCTTCTGCTTTGCGTGGCGTCCTTGCCGGTTCGGCATGCCCATGCTTCGCCTTCCGTCGCACGGCCGTTCGCAGAATCCCACGAAGGACGCGCCCGACCTGCGGCGACACGCGGTACATCGCGGTGAACATGAAGAATCCACCGATCGGTGACGCGCGGCAGGAGGCCCGATCACCTGGTTTCAGCCGCTCCGCCCCGGCCGGGCACCGGGAGCCGGGCACGCCCAGCCGGCGAACCGCACAGCGTCCGGCGCCGCCGGCGCTGAGGTCCCTCAGCCGGTGACCGTGACGCTGTCGGCGCTCGCCTGCGTGTCCGGCCGGCCGAGCGCGCGGTAGCGCCATCCGGCGGCGCGCCAGCGATCGGCGTCGAGCGCGCTGCGCCCGTCGGCGATGTTGCGCCGCGCCACGACCTTGCCGAGCGCCTTGGGGTCGGCCTCGACGAACTCCCGCCACTCGGTGAGCAGCAGCAGCACCTCGGCGTCGGCCGCGGCCTCCACCATCGAGCCCGCGTACTCGAGCTCGGGATGGAGCTGCCTGGCCCGGTCCATGGCGGCCGGGTCGTAGACCGTGACCCTGGCGCCCAGGCCGTGCACGGTGCCAGCCACGTCCAGGGCAGGCGAGTCCCTGATGTCGTCTGAGTTTGGCTTGAACGAGCAGCCGAGCACGCCGACCGCGCGTCCCTCCAGCGAGCCGCCCGCGAGTTCGAGCGCGAGGTCGACCATGCGGGCCCGCCGGCGCAGGTTGATCGCATCCACCTCGCCGAGCAGGGCGCTCACCGAGCCCACCCCGAGTTCCCTGGTCGTCGCGCCGAACGCGCGGATGTCCTTGGGCAGGCACCCGCCACCGAACCCGAGACCGGGGACCAGGAAACGGGCGCCGATCCGCTCGTCGAGCCCCAGCGCGTGTGCCAGAGGCACGACATCGGCGCCGACCGCCTCGCAGACTTCGGCTATCGCGTTGATGAACGAGACCTTGGTGGCCAGGAACGCGTTCGCGGCGACCTTCACCAGCTCCGCGGTGGGCAGCTCGGTGACCAGGAACGGCACCCCGGCCGCCACGGGCCCCGCGTATACCTCGCGCAGGATCGTCTCGGCCCGCTCCGAGCGCACCCCGACCACGATCCGGTCCGGCCGCAGGGTGTCGGCGACGGCGTGGCCCTCGCGCAGGAACTCCGGGTTCCACGCCAGTTCTGCCGCTGCGCCCGCGGGCGCAAGCTGGGCCAGGCGGTCGGCAAGGATCTCGCTGGTCCCCACCGGCACGGTGGACTTGCCGACAACCAGGCATGGCCGGTCCAGGTGCGGTGCCAGCGCGTCCACGCAGGACATCAGGTGGGAGAGGTCGGCGGCCTCCGAGTTCGGCTGCTGCGGGGTGCCGACGCAGACGAAGTGCACGTCGCCGAACGCGGCGGCGTCAGCGTAGCTGGTGGTGAAGCGAAGCCGTCCCGAGCTCAGCGCGCTGCGCAGCAGCTCCCCGAGCTCGGGTTCGTGGAACGGCAGCCGGCCGGCTGCCAGCGCGCTGACCTGGGCTTCGTTTGTATCCAGTCCGAGAACCTCGAACCCGAGCTCGGCCAGGCACGCGGCATGAGTTGCCCCCAGGTAGCCGGTGCCGAGAACCGTGATCCGCAGTGGCATGGACGCCCTTCGTCTTGTGATCGTGCCGGGGCTATTGAACCAGAGGCGGTTCAGCCGTCGGCGCCGACCCGGCGGCGCCGCGCGCGTCTGGCTTAACCGCTAGTAGTACCCGGACGAAGGATAAACGCCACCACAAAAAAACGATGCGGCTTCGAGCATGCGCAGCCGCAAAATTCACTTACCAGATGTATCGGTCGGCAAGCGTTTTGTACTCGTGGAGTTCGCCCTCAGCGAACCAGACGTCTATTTCCCGCTTCGCCTCGGCCACGTTCGCCGATGCATGAACCAGGTTCGCGACCGGGAGCCCGTTGGCGTTCGCGTACGCCTTGCTCTGGTGGGCGTAGTCGCCGCGGATCGTGCCTGGCGCCGCCCCGTCGGGGTATGTCGCGCCGACCAGCTTGCGGACGATGGCGACCGCTTCGACGCCCTCGAGCACCAGTGCGATCACCGGGCCGCTCTGCATGAACGCCGCCACCGCGTTGTAGACCTCGGGACCGAAGCGATCCTCGAGATCGAAGTAGTGCTGGCGGTTGAGTTCTTCGTCCATCCAGACCATCTTGCAGCTGACGATCTTCAGCAGCGCGTCCTCGAAGCGGGACAGCACGCGACCCACCAGACCCCGAGTCACGGCGTCGGGCTTGAGCAGGACCAGTGTCCGCTCGATCCCCGTGACGTCAGCCATGATCACAGCCTCCCCCAGCTCACCTGAGTTATGCCCGCACAGCTTAGCGAGCAATACGTTTTCCATACGACCGGCGGCCCGGAGATCATACAAAGCGGGCGAGAACGCCTAGCCTCGGGGCCGGTCACACCGGCCGGCGCCCGCCTGGCGGCGGCATCGCGCGACGGGCCGCCGGGGCCGGGCGGGCGCCCGCCTGGCGGCGGCATCGCGCGACGGGCCGCCGGGGCCGGGCCTCCCGCTGCGCGCCACCAGAGTAACGGGCGGCCTGCCGCCGGGGCGGGCAGCTCCCCCCGCCGGTAACCTCGGTGCGGATGAATGATTCGCGCGTGGCACCGGCCGTGGCAATGCCCGCAGCGCGGCCGCGTGCCCGGTGGCTGGCCCTGACCGGGCTGTTGTTGCTGGTCCTGGCCCTGCTGACGGTCAACGTGCTCACCAATGGCCCGTTGGTCGCCGTGGACCACGGGATCCGCGGCGCGGTGCGGGCACAGGCGGACTCGGCCGCGTGGCGCTGGGTCGGCGACCGGTGGTACTCCCCGGCCCGGCTCCTGGTCGAGCTCGGCAACAACCAGGCCGCCATGCCCGTGCTCGCCGTGTGCGCGGCCGTCGCGGCCCACTGGCGCCGTTCGCTGCGGCCGCTGATCGCCGCGGTGATCGGGGTGGTGCTGCTGCTCGGCACGGTCATCCCGGCGAAGATCCTCATCGGCCGGGCCGGCCCGGGCATGCCGCCGGTACAGCACGGCGCCATGGGCGTGTTCCCGTCCGGCCACGCGTCCACGTCCAGCGTGTGCCTGGGACTTGGCGCCCTGCTGGTCACCGCGGGCCTGCCTGCGCTGGCCCGGCGGGCCGTGCTGGTGGCGACCGCAGCGCTCTGTTTCCTGGTCGGCGCCGCCCTGATCTGGTGCGCATTCCACTGGTTCACCGATGTGGTCGCCGGGTGGGCGCTTGCGGCGCTGATCATCATGGTCGCGTTGCGGCTCACTGGGTTCAGCGGGAGCATAGATGCCGCTGTTGGCCCTGGTGCGGTTACCGTCGGCGAGCGGACAAGAGGGAGTAGGCCCGATGACTGAGCGCGCGCGCGATCACCTGGGCAGCTTCGGAGTCTGGCGCAGTGCCAGCCAGGTGACGCCGGAACTGGCCGTTGAACTGGAAGGGCTCGGCTACGGCACGCTGTGGCTGGGCGGCTCGCCGGACGGCGATCTGGCGGAGGCCGAGCGGCTTATCGCGGCCACGACCACCCTCACCGTGGGCACCAGCATCGTGAACATGTGGAAGGACGACGCGCACACGGTGGCCGCGTCTTTCGCCCGGGTCAATGGACGTTTCCCCGGGCGCTTCCTGCTCGGCGTGGGCGCCGGCCACAGGGAGGCGACGCAGGAGTACGCCAAGCCCTATGACACGCTCGCGCGCTACGTCGACGTGCTGCGTGCCGACGGTGTCCCTGCCGACGGCCTGGTCCTCGCGGCGCTCGGCCCGCGGGTACTGCGCCTGTCCGCGGAGCGGGCCGCTGGCGCCATTCCCTACCTGGTGCCGCCCGAGCACACCCGGCTCGCCAGGGAAATCCTTGGTCCCGGGCCGCTGCTGGCGCCGGAGCAGAAGGTGGTGCTGGAGGCCGATCCGGAGCGCGCCCGTGCGATCGGGCGGCCGCGGGTGCAGAATCCTTACCTCCACCTGATCAACTACACCAGCAACCTTCGCCGCCTGGGCTGGAGCGACGAGGACCTGGCCGGCAGCGGCAGCGACGCGCTGGTCGACGCGCTCGTCGTGCACGGCAGCGGGGATGAGATCGCGGCCCGGCTCGGCGAGCACTTCGACGCGGGCGCCGACCACGTGGCGGTCCAGCTGCTCACCGCCGATGACGCGGACCTGATCGACAGCTACGGGGAGCTGGCCAGGGTCCTCGGGCTGTAGGCCAGCGGGTATCCCGACCACTGGCCCGACCCCGGTCCGGCTCGCCAGGCCCCCGGTCCGGCTCGCCAGGCCCTGCCAGGCCCCGGTCTGGCCCTCGTGAAGCCCCGGGCTGGGCTCGTGAAGCCCCGGGTCTGGCCTCGCCAGGAGCCGGTCTGGCCCTCGTGAAGCCCCGGGCTGGGCTCGTGAAGCCCCGGGCTGGGCTCGTGAAGCCCCGGCTGGGCTCGTGAAGCCCCGGGCTGGGCTCACCGCCGCGCGATGTGTGCGTGGCGGTGATCACCGAGCGAGTTTGATCTTGGTATTCGCGCCCGCCTCCATGATCGTGGTGGATTGTGACCGTACGCGTCCTCAATCAGCCACGATCATGAACCGCCGCTGTCTGGCTCGGCTGAGCCGCTCGGTCTGCCGCGTTTTCGCTCACCTCATGTCAGGCAGTCGTTACATAAAGCGGCGGATTAGGTGGCCGTGGGGGCCTGCACGGCCGTGGGTTTGAGTCCGGTGGGTTTGAGTCCGGTGGGTTTGAGTCCGAAAGCCTTTTCAGCCCACGAGATGGCCTCCCGGGCTGTGGAGCACCAGCAGGTCGAGATGGTCGATGACCGGGCCAGACTCGGTGGCGGCCGCGGCCCGGAGCCGGGCGAGCCCGGCTTCGTACTCGGCGTCGCCGATCAGGATCAGCGGGGTGTGCGCATCGCGGCGGAAACCTGCCACCGCTGACGCCAGAGAGTCGGCGGTAACCTGAGGCACCGCCTCTAGGGCCGTGCGCGTGAAGCCAGCGGCCGCGAACGCCGTGCACACCTCGTCGACACTCGGGTAGGTGTCCACCACCCGGAGCGCCTCGGGGAAGAACCGGAACATGCTGATCTGGTCCTGCCTGCCGGGAAAGCCCGAGCGGATGAGCACCGGGGCGCCCGGCCGCAGCACGCGCCGCATTTCGGCCGCGGCCGCCGGGAGGTCGGGGATGTGGTGCACCACGGTCGACAGCCACACCCCGTCGGCGGTCGCGTCGGCGAGGGGAATCGCGGCGGCGTGACCTGCCAGGGTGAGCGGATGGCTGCAGCGAGCCCGCATGGCGGCGGAGGGCTCGATGGCGATGACGTCGATGCCGTACCAGTCCGCCAGGGCCGTTGCCCACCTGCCGGTGCCAGAGCCGACGTCGAGCACCCGCATCCCGGGGCGAGGGGCGAGATAACGGGCGATCGCGGCCCGCCATTCCTGCAGCCCGTCGTCCGCAAGCTCGCGCGCCGCCTGGAACGCCGCGGCGGCCGTGTCGTCATAGTCGATGAGCGCCATAACCGTCATTCAACGCCAGGCTGGCTGGGTGTGTGTGGGTGGTGGGCTGGGTGCGGGCTAGTGGGCTGGCTGGGTGTGTGTGGGTGGTGGGCTGGGGGTGTGCGGGCTAGTGGGCTGGCTGGGTGTGTGTGGGGGGTGGGCTGGGGGTGTGCGGGCTAGTGGGCTGGCTGGGTGTGTATGGGTCGTGGGCTGGGGGTGTGCGGGCTAGTGGGCTGGCTGGGTGTGTGTGGGTGGTGGGCTGGGTGTGGGGGCTAGTGGGCTGGGTGTGGGGACTGGTGGGCTGGGTGTGCGGACGGATGGCTTCGGTGTGGGGACTGGTGGGCTGGGTGTCGGGGCCGGTGGGCTGCTGGGCGTGGGCTGCCGTGGTTAGGAGGGCACCGGGCGGTCCCTTCTTGGCAGCTTGCTGACCACGGCCTCGTAGGAGGCGTCGACGGCCTCGAGCAGCTCGTCGTCGCTGATGGCGCCCGCGATCCGCAGGCTGTTCCAGCCGGACCGGCCGATATAGGCCATGACCGACGCGTCATCGGGAAAGCGCAGCAGCCATTCGTCGGCCTCCTCCCTGGTGCGGCCGCACTTCACGCCGATCGCGGTGGCGGATTCCGACCCGATAAACGCGAAGATCTTCGGCCCGACCTTCACGACAACGTCGCTCTCCCACGGCTCGTCCTGCCACGCGCCCGGCTTCGCCAGGCAGTAGGCGAGCAGTTCGTCCCTGGTCATCGCTCTCCTCTCGCATGCGTCAGCCGCCGGTGACGATCGACGCGACTACCCCGTAGGGCAGGTACCGGGGATGCACGAGCAGCGCCCGGGCCACCTCTCTTATCGCCAGGCGGTGCGGGGTCAGCAGCTTCTCACTGAACCGCCAGGCGGCGCACTCCGCGCGGTGGCCGGTGCCGAAGCGGCTGGTGAGCGCCTGGCGGAAGCGCCGGGCATCCCCGCCGTCACGCCGCCAGGTCGGGAGCCAGGCCAGCAGCTCGTCGTCGCGTTCGAACACCGTCCAGGTCCGCAGCTGCTCGGCGAGCTGGCCGGCTGCGTCGACGACGAACGCGAGGTCGTCGGCTCCGCGGATGCGGTGGACCCGGCCGTCCCGTCCGCAGGCGTGGTGGATGCTGACCGAGCTGAAGCTCGCACCGACGGCAATCGCGGCCACCGCGTGCCCGGCCTCGTGCCAGGCCGTGTCGACCGTTGCCTTCCGCGCGGCGCGCAGGCCGGGAAAGCAGCCGCAATCGTAACGCTGGTGGATCCAGACGTCGTGCACGATCGACTCGTCGTCGTAGCGGACGACCCGGCCCAGCTCGGCCCGAACCCCGGCCAGGACGCGCTGCTCCGCGGGCTTCATCGCCGGGCTACTTGGGCGGCCGGATCGGCGGAATGGCTGGTCGGGCCCGGCTCCGCGGGCCCGACCAGAGCGCGTTCACGGCGTCGACCGCGTCGGCGACCGCGTAGGCGGCCTTCTCGTAGTTGACCCGCCAGCCGACGAAATCCGGCCATGCGTCGGCGGCATCACGCTCGATCGGGAAGTCCACCTCGTGCAGCCGCGCGATCGCGTCGAGGAACTCCTCGTACGTGATGCTGATCCCCTCTTTCGGGTCGACGTGCTCCGGCACGCCGAGGTCCATGGCCCGCGCGATCTCGCTGAAGCACATGAACCCGCTGCGCAGGCACAGCCGGGCCGGGACCACGGGTGCAGCCTTGGGGGACAGCGCCAGGAACAGCGCGGCCGAGTCCAGCACGGCCAGCAGCGCCGTCACCCAGGATGAGAGCGGCCTGGGCGAGCGAAACCTGACCAGCGGCAGGTAGGTGGTGTGGCTTTCGGCCACGTCGGCCGCCCAGCGCTCCCACTCCTCGTAGAGACCGGGCAGCGTGTCGATGGTGGAGACCCCGGAGCCCAGCGCGTAGTGGGTGCGGGCCAGCAGTTCGGGCCCCCAGGACGGCACGCCGGCCCGGGAGTTCAGCAGGGTCACCTCGGTCTCCCGGCGGTTGAACGCCGAGTACAGGGTCGGCAGGTAGGCGATCTGCAGCGTGATCGTGACCAGGCTGGTCAGCGACGCGACATCGAGGATCACCCGGGTCGGCGCCCCGCTCAGCCGCACCGAGCCGATCTCGAACATCGCCGGCCCGGCCTGCGCGAAGGCGCTGGTGATACCCGGCTCGAATGGCCACAGCAGCAGCGAGAACCCGACGAAGAAGATCGCCAGCCAGATGACCAGCTGGCCGATCAGGATCATCGCCGCCTGCCCGGCGAGCGTGCGGTCCCGCCGGTTGTGATCTCTGATCATGCGGGCCGCGACACGGTAGCCGAAGCTCACGACCTTGTCGACCGACCGGGTGAGCCAGCTCCCCACCGGCCGGGGCACGATCACCGTGCCGATCACGCTGCGGGCCGCGGTGAACCAGAGCAGCGCACCGATGACGGCCGCTATGGCGCGCCCGGCAGGCGGCATCACCATCGTTCTCCTCGACGCCTCCCCGGCTGCCCGCGCCGGCCGACACCTGCCCGCGGCGGCTGACGCCTTCTTCCCGAGCGTGGCCCTTCGGCCACGCACCGGGCGCCTTGCTGGCTGCCCTCGCGGCGGGGCCTGCCTGCCCGCCCGCGCGCCAGGGCTGCGTGCGCGGAACAGTACCAGGCCGCCGCCGGTGCCGCACCGCGGCGAATAGCCGCCCTTGCGCCAGTTGGCCCGGGTCTTGCATGGAGTCGCGCCAGCCGGGTAGCTGAGCGTCCGCAGGCGTACAAACCCCTCCGCCTGCAGAAAAGGATGTGATCCGTATGAACGGGATGCTGCGGGTCCGTAGAAGCCGCGGCGTGCTGAGCGGGCTGCTGCTGGTCCTGCTGGGCGCCTGGGGCGCTCTCGTTCCCTTCGTTGGCCCCTATTTCCATTACGCCTATACCCCCGACAAGGCCTGGACGTACACCACGGGCCGGCTCTGGCTGGAGATCCTGCCCGGAGCCGCCACGCTGCTAGGCGGCCTGATCGTGCTGGCCAGCTCTTACCGCCCGGTCGCGCACTTCGGCGCCTGGCTGGCAGCGCTCAGCGGTGCGTGGTTCACGCTCGGCGGCCTCATCGGGCCGACCTGGGTCAAGATGCATATGGTGCCGGGCGTTCCGGTCGGCGGCGCGGCGACTCGCGCGGGCGAGCAGATCGGGTTCTTCACCGGGCTCGGCGTCGTGATCGTGCTGCTGGCCGCGATGGCCATCGGCCGCTTCTCTGTGATCAGCGTCAGGGACGCCAGGCGTGCCGCCGTTACCGAGCCTGCTGCTGCGGCAGCCAACGGCAGCAGGGCGGCAACCACGGGCAGCAGCAGGCGGTGGCCCAGCCTGCGGCGCACGGCGCCGGCCACCGACACGGACAGCACCGCCGAGCCTGCCACCGAGACCGCGGAAACCACGACCGCCGCGCGGAGCTGACCGCCACTGCCCCGGGCGTGCCGGCGATCCCGCTCCGTCGGCGCGCCCGGTCCCGGCGATCACGCAGCGATCCGCCCGCCGGCCGCGAATGCGGCCGCGATCACCTGCTGGCCTGAGGGCGGGCTGGAGGAGGCATGCTCGGACGCTCCCGGAGGCGGCTTGGCTCGGGCGATGGCCGCGGCTGGCGGCCGCGGCGCGGCCGTGATACAGGCATCAGCCTGCGCCGCGGCTGGCGGCCGCGGCGCGGGCTGACCGGTTGCCTGCTGTGGATCCTCGGTCTGATCGTCGTTCTGATCGTCCTGTCGCTGCTGTTCGGCGGCTTCCAGAAGGGCACCAAGGTCGGCGGTGCCCCGGCCCCCTTGCCGGTCAGCGCGGTCTGGAGGCCGCGATGAGCGGGCTGGCCGGGAAACTGATCGCGCTGGCGGCCGGGATCGCCGTTCTCATTGCGGCGGTGATCGTCGCGTCCGCGGTGCACCTGATTCCCCAGCTCAGGAACCCGTTCGCGGAGACGACGACCGATCGCAGCGGCCCGGCGCTGCTCAAGTCGATCACTGCGCTGAGCCGCTATGAGGCGGCCAGCGGCTCGTTCCAGGTCGTGGTCGACCTGTCCAGGCAGACGTCGTTCATCCCCTCGTTCATCGAGGGCAGCGACACCCTGTTCATCGGCGAGGGCACCGAGATCGCCTATATCAACTTCGGCCAGCTGGATGGCAAGGCGATCCAGGTCTCGGCAAACCGCACGGCGGTCAGGGTGGACCTGCCCAGGGCGCAGCTCGAGTCGGCCGTGCTCAACGTCGACCAGTCGTACGTATACGCGGAGCAGCAGGGCCTGGTGAACCGGATCGCCAGCTTCTTCTCCGGCAACCCGAACAGCCAGCAGCAGGTGTACATCATCGCCGAGCACAAGATCGAGGCCGCCGCCAAGCGGAGCCCGCTGCTGGCCGAAGCCCAGCGCAACACCACCGGCATGCTCGACGGCATGCTGCACTCGCTGGGGTTCCAGCAGGTCACGGTGAGGTTCGCCACGGCGTAGACCGGCTCGCTTCCGGGCCGTTCAAAAAAGGTCGCAGGGCCCCGCTACGAGCGCAGGTAGGAAGCGCCGTTCAGGTCGAGGATGGCGCCGCTCGCCCATTCGGCCTCAGCGGACGCCAGGTACAGCACCGCCGCGGCAACCTCCTCGGGCGCGGCGACCCGGTTGAACGGGCTCTGTGCCTTGATCGCTTCGCCCCGGGGCGGCCTGAGGTGGTCGGCAGCCATGTCGGTTTCCACAAACCCGGGCGCGACCGTGGCCACCGCGATGCCGTGCGGGGCGAGGGCGACGGCCAGGGACTGGCCGAAGGCGTTCAGGCCGGCCTTGCTCGCCCCGTAGGCGGGCTGGCCCGGCTCGCCGCGGAAGGCGCCGCGGGACGACACGTTGACGATGCGGCCGCCGCCGCCGCGGATCATGTGCTGGACCGCGCACCAGGTCACGTTGGCAGCGCCGGTGAGGTTGACGGCGATGGTCTGCTGCCAGGCCGCCTGCCACTGCGCGTACGACACCTCGGTGACCGGGTGGGGGACGAACAGCCCTGCGTTGTTCACCAGGACATCCAGGCCGCCGAGCTCCGCGCAGGCCCGGTCCACCATCTCGCGGACCGCGCCGGCGTCGGCAAGGTCCGCCTGCACCACCACGTGGCCGGCACCGGGCAGTTCGCCCAGCACGGCGGCGGCGTGCCCGGCCGAGTCGCGGTGGTGCACCGCGACCCGGTCACCCTGGCCGGCGAATGCCAGCGCGACGGCCCGGCCAATGCCCCGTGAAGCCCCAGTCACCAAGATCGCTCGTTCTGCCACCCGTCGACCTTACCCGGCAGGTCTTGTCTGGCTTCCGCAGGTCTCCGCCGGTTAAGTTTTTGGTGTGACGACCGACGTGCTGGTGTCATGAAGCCAGCGGAGATCCGTGCCCTGATACAGGTGCGCCGCTTCGAGGTCAACCATGACCGGCGGGTCCTCGCCCGCTGCCACAGCATCGGTGACCTGCGGCGTGAGGCGCGGCGCCGGCTGCCGCAGCCGGTGTTCGGCTACGCGGACGGCGGAGCCGATGAGGAGCTCACCATGCGCGCCAACCTGGCCGCGCTGCGGCGGTGGCGGTTCCGGCCGCTGGTGCTGCGCGACGTGTCAGAGCCCGGCCTGCGCGGCTCCGTGCTCGGCTGGGACCTGGCGGCGCCGCTCGGGCTGGCGCCGACCGGGTTCACCCGGGTGTTCCACGCCGATGGGGAGCTGGCGGTGGCCAGGGCGGCGGCGTCCCGCGGGCTGCCCTACGGCCTGTCGACCTGCGGGACCACCACGATCGAGGACCTGGCCCAGACCGGCCACCCCGACCTGTGGTTCCAGCTCTACGTGCTGCGCGACCGCAAGCTCACCGGTTCGCTGGTGGACCGCGCCGCGGTCGCTGGCTACCGGGTGCTGGAGGTTACCGTGGACACCCCGGTGGGCGGCCGCAGGAGCCGAGATCTGCGCACCGGGTTCACGGCGCCGCCGACGCTCACCGCCCGCGCGCTGCTGGACATCGCGATGCGCCCTGGCTACTGGACCTCGATGCTGCGCGCGCCGGCCCTGGCGTACGCGAGCTTCCCGACCTCCGGGGTGAACACGATCGCCGACATCACCTCGATGTTCGACCCCGCGCTGAGCTGGGACGACCTCGGCGACCTGCGCGCGCGCTGGCCGGGCAAGCTCGTGCTGAAGGGCCCGCTCGGCCCCGCGGACGCGGTCCGGGCGGTCTCGGCGGGGGTGGACGGCATCCACCTGTCCAACCACGGCGGCCGCCAGCTGGACCGCTGCATCCCGGCGATCGACATGGTGCGGCCGGTTCGTGAGGCGGTCGGCGAGCAGACCGCCGTGATCCTCGACTCGGGCATCCGCCACGGCGCCGACATCGCCGTTGCGATCGCCCGCGGCGCGGACATGTGCATGGTCGGCCGCGGCTACCTGTACGGGCTTGCCGCCGCCGGGCAGGCGGGCGTCGAGCACGCCATCGACCTGCTGACCGAGGAGCTGCGCCGCACCATGCAGCTGCTCGGCGTCACCAGCGTCGCCGAACTGCGGGAGCGCGGCGACGAGCTGGTGATCCCGGCGGGCTGACCCGCGGTTAGCCGCAGGTCAGCCCCCGGCTAGCCGCCCGCCATCGCCGCGACGACCAGGTAAGGCTCCGCGCCCGCCGCGATCGCCTCGGGCAGCGGGGCGTCCGGTGACTCGTGGGAAAGGTCCTGCTCACAGCCGAAGAACCGCATGAACGCCCGGCGCTTCCCGGTCGCCTGGTCGCGGATCGTGCCGCGCAGCACCGGGTAGCGGGCCTCGATCTCGTCCAGGACCAGGCGCTGCGTTGGCTGGGCCGCCCCAGCGCAGGAGACACGCACCTCGCCGTCGACCTTGGCCAGTGCCCTCAGGTGAGCTGGGAGCACCACCCGGATCATGGCAGCGTCTGGACTTCCACGGACAGCACCCGGGGCAGGTCCGTGACGATCGGCGCCCAGGTGTCACCGGAGTCGGCCGAGACGTACACCTGGCCCCCGGTGGTGCCGAAGTACACGCCGCACTCCTCGAGCGAGTCAACGGCCATCGCATCGCGCAGCACGTTGACGTAGCAGTGGCGCTGCGGCAGCCCGCTGGTCAGCGGCTCCCACTCGTCCCCGCCGCTCCGGCTCCGGTACACGCGCAGCTTCCCTTCGGGCGGGTAGTGCTCCCCGTCGCTGGTGATCGGCACGACGTAGATGGTGTCCGGCTCGTGCGCGTGCACGTCGATCGGGAACCCGAAGTCGGTCGGCAGGTTCCCGCTGATCTCGTGCCACGACCCGCCGGCGTCATCGCTGCGCATGACGTCCCAGTGCTTCTGCATGAACAGCACGTCCGGCCGCGACGGGTGCATGGCGATGCGGTGCACGCAGTGGCCGACCTCGGCGTCGGGGTCCGGGATGCCCTCGGACTGCAGCCCGCGGTTCACCGGCAGCCAGGTCTCACCCGCGTCGTCGGAGCGGAATGCCCCGGCAGCCGAGATCGCGGCGAACATCCGGCCCGGCCTGCTCGGGTCCAGCAGCAGCGTATGCAGGCACATCCCGCCGGCACCCGGCTGCCAGGACGGCCCGGACCCGTGGCCGCGCAGGCCCGGGAGTTCGTGCCACTCGTTGCCGCCGTCGGTCGAGCGGAACAGCGCGGCGTCCTCGACCCCGGCGTACACCGTTTCGGGGTCGTCCAGGGACGGCTCCAGGTGCCAGACCCTAGCGAACTCCCACGGGTGCGGCGTGCCGTCGTACCACTGGTGCGTCCCGGGCGTGCCGTCATAGGCGAACTTGTTGCCCACCGCCTGCCAGCTCTGGCCGCCGTCGTCGGAACGCTGGATCACCTGGCCGGACCAGCCGCTGGATTGCGACGCGTAAATCCGGTCCGGATCGGCAGGGGAGCCCTTGAGGTGGTAAATCTCCCAGCCGCCGAAGTGAGGGCCGCTGATGGACCAATCCTGTCGGCGGCCGTCTGACGTCAGCACGAACGCCCCCTTGCTCGTGCCTGCTAGCACCCGTACCCCTGTCATGACACTCCCTCCGCCTGCTGCCGGTGTCCGCTGCCGTGTCCTTGCCGTATCGCCGCGGCCCGCCGTGCTGGGCCATCTCCGGTTAGACGGGCGCCAGCCAGAAAACTCATCGCCCGGAGGCGAGAAAGGCCGGACGAGGCGGAGGACCAATGTAGCGCTGGGCATCGTGCCGGGTAAGCGGCTTGGCTGCCGACGGGGCGAGGAAGCACGCGGGGTGCGCAGGGTGCGCAGGGTGCGCGGGCTGCGCGGGTTGCGCGGGGTGCGCAGGACGCGCGGGATGCGCGGGGTGCCTTGCGGGTACGCGACTCGGCTGGGCGCGCTTTGGGTGCGCGACGCCGTCGCGTGGGCTGCGCCAGCCGGGAGCGGTCCAAGCCGTGACGGACGGTGACACGAGGTAACCGCCCTCCCGGACGGCACCCCCCGCTGCGGCGGCGCCGTCCGGGAGCCGCGGCGTCTCAGAGCTTGGTCAGCTTGCTGTAAGGCGACGTGATACGTTCCTGCTGCGTACCGAAGTCGACGAGGACCGCGATTTCTTCCTCGACGCCGATGACGGTGCCAAGCCCGTACCTATCGTGCGTCACCCGGTCATTGACGGCATAGGTCTCGATGTGCCGGACCGGCTCCGGGATATTGTTGAACGGGCTTCCTGGAAGGTAGCGCCTGGTGGCGGCGCGAGCAGCTTTCACGGAATACCAGTATGGTCCCCCTAGGGGATTTTTGGGTACAGGTCGCGGAGGTTCGAGCCTGCAACCTCGACATTTGCCCGGCGACTTCCCCCTGGCCACCACATCGCTCGGTCCTTGCAGGCAAGACCGCGGCCGCCTGGTTCAGGTGCGCGGCTCGGGTTTTGCTGGTCTAGCCGTCGCTAGGAGGTGCAGTCCGGCCTCGACCAGCAGGTAGCCGACGTGACGTCGCATGCGCGCACCGCCGTGCTCCCGGTAGGCGGGTTGCTGCTCCTGGCGCGGACCGCGCCCAGAGCGTGAGCGGGCCTCGCGCCGGAAATCGAGGCACCGGTCATCGGCCAGCGCACCGAGTTGCCAGGGGTTCATGACGTCCTGCCCAGGGCGTCCGTTGCTGCCGGGACCGGCCGGGCGCCGTCCGCCGCACCGGCCGGAGGCTGGCCGGCCATGCCGAAGTCCCGCCAGGTTCGCTGGCTGAGGCCGAGCAGCAGCGGGACGGCGACGGTAACCGCGGCGATCGGAAAGAACGGAGCGGGCCCGAGGCCGTGGACCACCAGCGCCGCGAGCGCCACGGAGACCGGGAACACGCCGAAGCTCGCGGTCAGCAGCACGCCGTTGAGCCGGCCCAGCAGCTCGGGCGGGGCCCAGCGCTGGAAGACCGTGAGCATCACGACGTTGCCGAACCCGTTCAGCACTCCGAGGGCGGCCAGCGCGCCGCCGGCTGGCAGCGTGCCACCCAGGTACGGGACAACCGCGATGAACAGCGCCTCGGCGAAGAACGCCACGGACGCAGCGACCGCGGGCCGCCGCGCCCTGGCCGCCTGGCCTGCGGCAAGAGTGCCGAGGAGCGCTCCCGCGCCGAACGCGGCGACCAGCCCTCCATAGCCGGCGGCGCCGGCGTGCAGCGGCCCGTGCGCGAGCGACGGCAGCGCCACCTCGTCCATGCCAGCCGAGCCCAGGTTCGCCGCAACCGTGATCAGCAGGGCCATCTGCAGGATGCGCTCGGAACGCAAGAGCGCGAGCACGGTCGGTTTGCCGTGCTGGGCGGGGGCGCCTAGGCCTGCGGGGCGGGCGCCTTCCCGGGCGGGGCGGGTGCTTTGCCCGGCGGGGCGGGCGCCTTCCCGGGCGAGGCGGGTGCTTTGCCCGGCGGGGTGGGTGCTTTGCCCGGCGGGGTGGGTGCTTTGCCCGGCGGGGTGGGTGCTTTGCCCGGCGGGGCGGGCGTTCCCGGCAGGATGGCGCGCACGCCCGGGCGCAGCCGGCGCGGCATCGGCCGGAACCGGGGGCACGGCAGCGCGCACGCAGCACAGCGTCGCCGCCGAGACGACAAACGAGGCCGCGTCGAGCGAAAACGCCGGCGCTGGGCCGAAGAGCGCGACGAGGGCGCCGCCGATGGCCGGGCCGGCGAGCGAGGCGAGCTGGGTTCCCGCGGACGCCAGGGCATTGCCTGCCTGCAGTTCCTCGCCGGGCAGCAGCGTCGGCACGATCGAGAACGACCCGGGCAGGAACAGTCCCTCGCTGGCGCCCAGCACGGCGGCGATCGGCACCAGCACGGCGGCCCGGGCCGGTCCCGTGGCCGCGGCGACGGCGAGCGCGCCGACGCCGAGCGCGCGCACCGCGTCGGTGGACATCATCACGGTCCATGGCCGCCAGCGGTCACTGGCGTGCCCGCCGACGGAGAGCAGCGCGGTGCGCGGGACTCCGTACGCGGCTAGCACGGTGCCGAGCAGTAACGGGCCGCCGTGCTCGGACAGCACGTACCAGGGCAGGGCCACCGCGTAGAACGCGTCGCCCACATTGGAGGCGAGCTGGCCCGCCACCAGGAACCGGAAGCCGCGCCGCCGCAGCGGCCCCAGGCCGCGCGGTGCGGCGCGGCCGCTCACTGGCCTTCGACTCCGGCCTCAGGCTCGTCCTCTCCGGTCGGCTCCCAGGGACCGGCCGACGGCAGCTCCAGCGGGTAGGAGAACATGAGCATCTCCACCGGCACCGCGCCTGTCGGGCGTTTCGACGGGTCGGAGAACCGCTCCGGGTACCGCGACCTCAGCAGGGTGATCAGATCCTGGCTCAGCTGCTCGAGCTCGCCGACGGTCAGGTATGCGACGTACTCGCTGTTCAGGGCGGCTTCCCGCCACCGCCGCGGGTAGGACGCGCTTGCCCCCAGCCAGTTCCAGTACCTGGCAAGCTGGCGCTCGCGGAGCATCCGGCTCAGGGCGATGGCCGCGACCTGCGTTTCGGGGTCGTCGTGGGCGCTGGCGAACGAAAACCCGAGGGACGTCATGCGCCACGGCCGGGCACGCCCCTTGCCGCCCCCCGCCTCCTCGACGAACCCGTACTTGGCGAGCTGACGGAGGTGGAACGAGCAGGTGGTGGGCGACTCGCTGATCCGCTCGCCGACCTCGGTAGCCGTCATTGGGCCGCCGAGGCTCAGCTCCTCGATGATGGCTATCCGCACCGGGTGGGCGAGTGCTCGCATGGTCCGCGCGTCGGTGATCCGCCTGGGCTCCGGCAGTTCCGGCAGTTCCGGCAGTTCCTGCGGTTTCGGCTGCGAGGCGGCCGGTCCAGCCGAACCCGGCGCCGAATCGTCGAGAGACACCTCTCGATAGTTATCTCTCGAGAGGTAACTGTCAAGAGAAACCCTCGAGAGATCCTCGCGGTCGGCCCGCCGACATCAGCCAGCGGTGTGGATTTGTCCGCTGGGAGGCGGACGAAAGCAAACCGCTAACTGGGGATCCGGCTGCTCCTCATCGGTCAGCTCATGCCGACCCAGGCGGTCATCCATTCCAGGTGATCTACACCAGTCAAGAACGAGATCTATGAGACACGAACTGATCGGCCGCGGCCCGCAGTAAAGCAGGTCAGGGAGCAGGGCGAACGATCTTTGCAAGCGAGGGGTGCGGGGTTCCGGCACGATGAATTTTGAGCTGACCAGCAGTCTTTAGGACGACAACTCTGTCGAAGGAGAGCGAAAGTGCTCCGGCCATACGCCGGTGGCGACGACCCTGGCCGCAAGGCAGCATAAGAGAAAGATCTTCGATGACTACACCAGTGACCACGCTGGACCCGCGGTACAGCCATCCAAACGCCGTCGCCACCGGCTGGGACGAGACCTGCCGGGTGCTGGAAGAAGCCCAGGTCTTCTGGATCTCCACGGTCCGCTCCGACGGGAGACCGCACGTCACCCCCTGTGCTGCGGTATGGCGCGAGGGGATCCTCTACTTTGACACCGGCGCCACCCAGCAAAAGGCCGTCAACCTGCAGTCCAACCCGCACGTAGTCCTGACCACTGGCTGCAACCACTGGAACCGGGGGCTAGATGTCGTGGTCGAGGGCGAGGCCGTCCGAGTGAGCGACGATGACCTGCTCAGGCATCTGGCCGAATTGTGGGCCACCAGGTGGGACGGGACATTCCAGTTCGTGGCGCGCGACGGGTACTTCCGCCACGTCCAGGACGAGGAACTCCCGCCAGTCGTCGTCTTCTCCGTCACGCCTACCCAGGTACTCGCATTTGGCCGAGGAGCCCGCGGCAGCCACACGACGCACCGATTCTGAGTCCTGTCAATGTGTACGTTGCCGCGCTGACAGCAGCCGTGACAGCAAAGCCACCACAAACTGAGCCATTGCGGCGCACGATGACACCCGGGATCACGGCGCGCTAGGGCCAATAGCCGTACCCTGCCGGGATCTGATAGGGAAGAGGTCAGTGGTTCAAGCTCACGTACCCAGGGCAGAGCCATTTAGCCTAAGGCTTTCGGCACGAGGGCGACGCGCCACGTCCAGGTATCCCTGGCGCCGCCCGGCCGCGCCCCCTGCGGCGGTGCAGGCCTCGCGGTAACATCCACGAGATGAGGGTCGCCAAGGAGGACGCGCGCCGCTTTCTCGTCGCCCGCCAACTCCTAGCGCCCGCGCGGTCGGTCGCTGGCGGGCCCGACGCCGTGCTCGAGGTCCTCCGCAGGCTCGGCTCGATCCAAATCGACCCGGTCGCAGTGGCCGGCCGGAGCCACGACCTCGTGCTGCACGCGCGGGTCGCGGACTACGAACCCGCCTGGTGCGACGAGCTCTGCACACGCCGCAAGATCGTCGAGGTTTACAACAAGGGCCTTTCGCTCGTGCTGGCGAACGAGTTCGCAAAGTTCCGTGTCCATCGCAGCTACCGCTGGCAGAAGGTGCTCGACGACAACGCCGACGTCGCGAAGCGCGTACTCGAACGGATCCACGCACAAGGACCGCTGTCAACTCTCGACTTCGAGCGCGAGACCGGTCCCGCGAAGGACTGGTTCGGGGCGCCCATGAACGCCGTACGCGCGGTGCTCGAGGCGCAAGCGCGAATCGGCGAGCTGGGCACAGCCCGGCGTGACGGCAATCACCGGTACTACGACGTGCCCGAGAGGTTCCTTCCCGCCGAGGTTCTTGCGCACGACCTCACCCTCCATGAGCAGGTGCGCCACAAGATGCTGTCGCGCTACCGCGCGCACGGGCTGGTCGGTGCGCGCGGGCTCGGCGGCATCTTCGAGGATCTCGCACCGGCGAACCCAGATCCAAGGCTCCCGGGGTTCCCCAGCCTGAACGCACTGCGAGAGGAGCTAGTCGAGCTGGGAGAGCTCGTACCCGTCGAGATCGAGGGCGTGAGCGGCAAGCGCTACGTCGTCCGTGACGACGTCAAGCTGCTCGAAGCCCCGCCGGAGCCGCCGCCGTCCGTCGCGTTCCTCCCCCCGTACGACGCGCTCGTGTGGGACCGCAAACTCCTCGCGAGCCTCTTCGACTTCGACTACGCGTGGGAGCTCTACGTACCGCCGCACAAGCGGCGGTGGGGCTGGTACGTCCTGCCGATCGTATTTCGCGACCGCCTTGTCGGCAGGATCGAGCCGCGGATCGACGCAGCCGACCGCGTAGTGAAGGTTCTCGCCACCTGGTGGGAGGACGGCTTCGAGCCGCGGCGGACGGAAGGGTTTGTGGATGCGATGCGCGATGCGCTCGGCGCCTACCTCCTCTTCGCGAAGGCAAACCGCATCGACTGGCCATCCAAACTCAGCACCGAGAAGCGGCTCTTCGGTACCGCAGCGCTAACGGCGTAGGAGTGACGTTCGTGTGGGCCTCTTCCACTGGCTCGGCGTCACCGCAGCAACCGGCGACGACGCGTAACACTTGCACAATCCGCGGGCGGGCGCCCTCCTGCAACTTCCCTGCCGATCGGCTCGAGCCCGCATCCCAAGCTCCGTGCCCAGCACGTCAAGCTTTTCAAGCACCTATGGTGTTAGTTCGCGGACTTCACTCGGCCACAGCTGACTGGCAGGGGCAACGGCGCTGGCCTCTACGGAAGTCTAATCGAACTCCTCTGGCTCAGAGCCTGACATAGATCAAGAATGACATCTTCTCTGGCTGGCCGCATTCTGGCCGCCAAGCGGTACCGCATGACGGCACGGGTAAGGTACTGCGGGTCTCCGTCTTCCTCGCTCCCAATTGTCCAGGCCGCAGTCGTCGCGTCCAGGTCGCCTTGCGGGCGTCGCCGCGCGATCGGCTGCGCCAACTTAGACCCGGCGACCACTCACAAGGGATTTGGCGCCTGCGAGGAGGACGGGGAGGGAGAAGCCACCATGAGGCACTTCCGCCGACGCCGGAGCCATTTCTGCGCTCGCTTGCAGACGATGAGCGACGGTAGATATCTCGCTGCCCGTCTTGGTCGCGGTACGAGTCGACTAGCGGGCCAGCCCGCGTGCGTCACGTTCTCGCTCTGTCTCGTTGGCGCGAACCGCGAGGATCTGCTGCATGATCGCGCGCTGCTCGAGCAGCGCCACGCGGAGCGGCTCGCCGAGCCCGTCGCGGCCCAGCGCCGCGTCGGTGGCGGCGATCGTGGCCGCGTCGGCCAGCGTGGCCGGGTACAGCATCCGGGCCAGCAGCCCGGCCGTGCTCGCCGGCAGCGCGTGGAGCGCGGGCAGGGCGTCGGCGAAGTACCGTTCGCGGTACGGGGCCATGAGGTCCTCCTGGCCCGGCGCCCAGATGCCTCTCGCGTGCGCCCGGGCCATCCGCCGGGACTGGCCGCTGGCGAGCGCCGCGGCCCAGGCGGCCTCCTTGGCTGCCGGGTCCGGGCGGAGGGCGCGGCAGGTTGCCCGCTGCGCGTCGCCCGCGACCGGGTCGGCAGCGGCGAACGCGTCGATGTCGTCGTTGCTGGCCAGCCCGCTGGCCGACAGCGTGGCCAGGATCTGGCCGCGCAGTTCCAGGTCGGCACCGATGCCCGCGGGCAGCGACTCCCCGCGCAGCCAGGAGGGCAGCAGGGCGAGCTGGCCCGGGCCGTCCGCGGCGGCGGCGAACCCGATGGCCAGCGCACGCTGGGCCCGGCTGCCCGGCTGGGCGAGCCGCGCGCCGTCCAGCGCGGCGGCCGCCGCGCGCTGCCGGAGGGCCGGACGGGCCGCGGGCAGCGCGTAATAGTCCGCGCCGGTACGGACGTGCCCGAGCAGTTCGGCGACGCCCGCGGGCGGCGACCCGTCGCGGATCCGGCGCGTCACCAGGCTCGTGAACTCGGCCACGCTCAGCTCGGCCGCCGTCGTCATGTCCCAGGCGGCGTTCCAGCACACCGCCTCGGTCAGCGGGTCGTCCAGCTCCATGCCGCATGCGAGCAGGGCGCGCAGCGACCGGCCGTCGAACCTGATTGTGGCGAACGTAAGATCGCCGTCGTTGACGACCAGCGCGTCCGGCGCCGGGATTCCGGCCAGCTCGGGCACCACGGTGCGGGCGCCGGCCAGCTCGGCACGGATCACCCGGCGCCGGTGCAGCCTGCCGCCGCTCGCGTCGTAGACCCCGATCGCCACTTGGTGGGTGCGCAGCGTGCCGCCGCCGGGAGGCGGCTCCTGGACGACGGCCAGCGACCGGACGGTGCCGTCCGCGGCCAGCGCCAGCTGCGGCCGCAGCGTGTTCACGCCCGGCCTGCGCAGCCACTGCTCTGCCCACTCGCCGAGATCCCGGCCGCTGGCCTTGGACCAGCACGCGACCAGGTCGCCGAGCGTGGTGGCGCTGCCGCCGTAGCTGGTCAGATAGTCGCTGAGCCCGCCGCGCAGGGCATCGTCGCCGATCAGCGCGGCAAGCTGGCGGACCGCGCTCGCCCCCTTGTTGTAGGTGATGGCGGGCGGCCTGGCCAGCGCGCTGGCCGCGTCCGGTACCGGCGACGACACCGGCTGGGCACTGGGCAGGCTGTCGGCGCGGTAGGCGGCCGCCTGCTCCCGCATGCAGAACGCGCGCCACGGCGAGTCGGTCCCCAGCGCCTCTTCCCACGCGGTGTAGCTGAGGTAGGTGGCCAGCGCCTCGGCCAGCCACAGGTCGTCCCACCAGCGGCCCTCGACCAGACACCCGAACCACAGGTGCGCGACCTCGTGCGCGAGCACCAGCGGGCCGAAGTCGTCGCCGGGGTCGCTCATGCGTTGCAGCAGCGCCTCGCTGACCAGCATGGTTCCCGGCAGCGACACGGCGGTCGGGCCGAGGTCGGGCACGAACGCGATGTCGTACTTGGGGTACGGGCAGGGCACGCCGAGCGCCCGCTCGTACCAGGAAAGCGCCTGGCGCACCGCGCCGCCGACGCGCTGCAGCCCGGGCGACCCGGCCAGCGCGGGCCGGCACCGCACGCTCATCGCCGTGGTGCCCGCGGCGCCTTCGTACGCCACCTCCGCCACGGTGCGGTACGGCCCGGCGCACACCGCCAGCTCGAACGGCTTCATCGCCGGCACGGGGGCGAACCGCCACAGGCCCGCAGCGCCATCGGCCGGGCGCCGGGTCACCGCGCCGTTGGCGGCGCAGTCCCAGCCGCCGGGCGCAGACACCGCGAGGGTCAGGTCCGCGCGAAGGTCAGGCTGGTCGAAGCAGCAGAACACCTCCGCCGCGCTCGCCGGGTAGCAGTAGCCGAGCAGGTACGCCGCGCCGTCCGCCGGGTCGGCGAACCGGGACAGCCCCGGCCCGCCCGGCGAGCAGCCAAACTCGGCGTCGACCGTCAGGCTGTTGCGCCCCGCCAGCCCAGGCAGGTTCAGCCTGCCGCCGGACACCGCCACCCGGGGATCAAGATCCGCGCCGTTGCACGTCACCCGGTGCACGGCGGACGCGCGCAGGTCGGCGAACGTCGTCGCGCCTGGCTCCCGGCAGCGGAAGCGGACCTCGGTGCGGGACCGGACCGGCCCGCCCTCATCGGCGAGGTCGAGGAACACCTCGTACGACTCGACATCGAGCAGTGCCGCCCTGGTCTCCGCCTCCGCCTGCGTACATCCCGTCCCCAAGATCGCCGCCGCCACGCCCTGCATCCTAGAGTCGGGGCGCTGTCGATCCGGCCCGGGGTCGTTCGTATAGCGGGTGAGGGCCGGCGTCGGGCCAGCCCGGAGACGAAGGAGGACTGTGCGATGGCGATGTACCTGCTCAGCGTGTACCAGCCGGACGGGTCGGCCCCGCCGCCGGCCAGGCTGGCCGAGATCATGCAGGAGGTAGACGCCCTGAACCAGGAGATCAAGGACGCCGGCGCCTGGGTCTTCGCCGGCGGCCTGCAGCCGCCGGAGACGGCGGCGGTCCTCCGCCGCGCCGGCGAGGAGGTACTGGCCACCGACGGCCCGTACGCGGAGGGCAAGGAGCACCTCGGCGGCTTCACGATCGTCGACGCGCCGGACCGCGGCACCGCGATGGAGTGGGGCCGCAAGCTCACCCGGGCGGCCGGCCTCCCGGTTGAGGTCCGCGCGTTCGGGCAGCTTGGCTGAGGTCGCGGGACGCAACGAGGCGCTTCGGTGCTCTCCGCCGCCACGAATCTTCGAGAAGTTCCTGAACGTTACGCACGGGGCCTCGGCCAGCCGGACCCGGAGCCCCCTCGTGCGTCCGCCCCGCGCGTCCCTCGTGCGTCCGCCCCGCGCGTCCCTCGTGCGTCCGCCCCGCGTGCCCCTCGTGTGTTCGCCCCGCGTGCCCCTCGTGTGTCCGCCCCGCGCGTCCCTCGTGTGTCCGCCCCGCGCGTCCCTCGTGTGTCCGCCCCGCGCGTCCCTCGTGTGTCCGCCCCGCGCGTCCCTCGTGTGTCCGCACCGCACCAGCGGCTCGAACGCGGCCGGATTCTCCGCCAACGAGGCGGGGGTGCCTCCTCGCCGGTGAAGCCGGTGAAGAGGCGCAGGTGAACGCCGTCCAGTGGCACGTTGGCGAAGATCTTGTCGCGCCCGGAACGATGACGCGTCGAAAGGCGGTTCCTCGATGACGCCGGGCCGGGACAGGGCGAACCGGCGGACCCGGTCGAGGGTGGCCACAACGCGCCGCGCTAGCCCGCGAAGAGGCTGCTCTCTCCGCGGCGCGGCGGGCACAATTGACCGCAGCGGCCGCCAAACCGGCGCCGGCCGCGGGACAGGGAGGGGCCAGCGATGCCGACCGTTCAGGCAAATGGCATTGACGTCAACTACGAGGTCCAGGGTGAGGGCGAGCCCATCGTGCTCATTCCGTACCTGGCCGCCGACCAGGCATGCTACGCGTTCCAGGTCGCGGAGTACGCCAAGCACTTCACCTGCTACAGCGTGGACTTGCGCGGCGCCGGGCTGTCCGGCAAGCCGGAGGGGACGTACACAACCGAGCTGTTCGCCGACGACGTCGCCGCGTTCATGCAGGCGGCGGGCATCGGCCAGGCGCACATCTTCGGGCTGTCGCTGGGCGCGGCGGCCGGGATCTGGCTGGCGGCCAAGCACCCGGGCCTGGTGAAGTCCCTGTCCCTGCACAGCGCCTGGGACCGCACCGACCCGTTCCTGCGCGCGGTCGTCGAGACCTGGCAGATCATGGCTCAGGGCCTGGGCAGCGTGACCGAGATGGTGGTCAGGGGCATCTTCCCGTGGTGCTTCACGCCGGAGACGTACGCGGCCAGGACCGAGTACGTCGACTCGCTCGCCGACTTCGTCCGCAGCCGCCCGATGCCGCCGGTCGACGCGCTCCTCCGGCAGTCAGGGGCGGTCCTGTCCCACGATGCCCAGCCGGTGCTCGGCTCGGTCCAGGCGCCGACCCTGATCACGTTCGGGCGGCACGACATGGTGACGTCGACCAGGTTCGCCGGGCCGCTCAGCGAGGCGATAGCGGGCAGCGAGGTCCTCGTGTTCGAGGACTGTGCGCACGCGCCCATCTACGAGAACGTCGAGGAGTTCAACCAGCGGACCCTGGCGTTCCTGCAGCGCCACGCCGGCTGAACCCGCGCCGGGCGCTGTGGCCCCGCGCCACGGTGTGATCCCGCACTGGGCGGTGTGAGTTCGCGCCGGGGCGGTGTGAGCCCGCGCGCCGGGGCGGTGTGAGCCCGCGCGGGGCGGTGTGAGTCGGCACGCCGGGCGGTGTGAACACGGTCGTGGGCACCTAACGATCTGTAACGGCGGAGGTTACGGGCTCAGCTGACGCCTTGGCAGGCTGGCAGCGATCCTGGCTGGGTTATGGCCGCTGAGTGCGTGTCCGGAACCCGGTTTCCGGACGGTCCCTAAGTAGGGCCGTCATGATCTGGGTACCTGGCCAGCTCATAGCGCTGGTAAAGCACCCAGATCATGAAACCGGCGGCCCGGGCCTGCCGGGCGGCGGGCCTGCCGTGAGCCGACGCGGCAGGCGCGACGCACACCCGGCACCGGAGGCTTAACCCCCGCAGTTAAGGACCTGTAGCTGTTGCTCCAGAACCAGCGTGGGCACCACGACCGTGTTTGCCGCTGGCGGTGAGCAACAGCGTGGGCACCATGACCGTGTTTGCCGCTGGCGGTGAGCAACAGCGTGGGCACCACGACCGTGTTCGGGCTGGAGACCGTGGCGCACATGGCCGGGGCTGGAGGTCCTCCGGGTGCGTGTTCGCCCCCTGGGGAGTTGCGTTTCGGGGCGATCGCCCAGTGGCCACAGGTCCCCGGGACCTTGCCCGTATTAACGGTCACACCGCAACGCCTTTTCCGCCATGCCGTAAACACGCAGACCATGATCGTGGTTGATTGATGACGAACACCGTCCTTATCAACCACGATCATGAAGGTCGGCCGTCGGCGCGTCGCCCAGCGCCTCCTCGCCCTGACCGCCGCGATCTGGCATAACGACCACGCCAGCCATCCCGTCAAGCGCCGCTGACCGCCTGCGATCACTAGCCGCTTGGAAGAGACCGTCCAGCCGGCGTGACGTTCAGGATCCTTGCGACGTAACCGGTGACGCGGTCACGCCTCCGCGACCACGCCCTGGCCGCGCGCGTAGTCGTACACGTAGATCTCGCGGCCGTCCTGGAACGCACGCTCGGCGCGGCTGGTCACGTCCAGCGGGTCACCCGACCAGATGACCAGGTCGGCATCCTTGCCGGGCTCGAGCGAGCCGATCCGGTCGCCGACACCCATGATCTGTGCCGGGTTGATCGTCACCGCACGGATCGCGGTTTCCTCGTCCAGTCCCTCCTTGACGGCCAGGCTGGCCTGGTGGATCAGGAAGTTGATGGGGACGACCGGATGGTCCGTAGTGATCGCGATGGTGACGCCGGCGGCGGCGAGCCTGCCGGGGTTCGCCAGCGACCTGTTGCGGAGCTCCACCTTGGACCTGCTGGTGAACAGCGGCCCGATGATGACCGGGATGGAATCGGCCGCGAGCATGTCGGCCAGCAGGTGCGCCTCGGTGCCGTGGTCGATCACCAGCTCGTAGCCGAACTCCCGGGAGAGCCGGATCGCGGTGGCGATGTCGTCGGCACGGTGGCAGTGCTGGCGCCAGGGGATCTGCCGACGGAGCACCCGGCCCAGCGCCTCCAGGCCGAGGTCGCGGTCCACCGGCTTGCGCTCGGACGGCGGCTGGTCCTCCGCCGCCGCCAGCTTGGCCAGGTAGTTGCCGGCCGCGGTCAGCGCCTCCCTGATGACCAGCGCCGTGCCAAGCCTGGTCGACGGCGTCTCGTTCCGGTCGCCGTAGACCCGCTTCGGGTTCTCGCCGAGCGCCGATTTCATCCCGGACGGCTCGCGCAGCACCATCTGGTCCACGACGCGGCCCCAGCATTTGATCGCCGCGGTCTGGCCCCCGATCGGGTTGCCGGAACCCGGGTTGACGTTCACGGCGAGCACTCCGCCGCCAATGGCGTCACGGAACCCCTGGTCGGCCGGGTTGATCGCGTCGAGCGCGCGCACCGAGGCGGTGACCGGCTTGGTCATCTCGTTCACGTCCCGGCCGGCCCAGCCCTCGGCTTCCTCCGCTAGGCCCACGTGCGCGTGTGCGTCGATGAACCCGGGCAGTACCCACTTGCCGGCCGCGTCGACAACGTCCGCGCCATCGGGCACCGCGAGGTCTGGGCCCCCGACGGCGACGATCTTCCCTGCGTCGAGGAGCACCGTCCCGCCCTCGATGGGCGCGCCTGTGACCGGTACGACTCTGCCGCCTACAATCGCCGTGTTCACCCGGATACCGTACCGGGTTCCCTGGCGGCGGCTCGCGGGCGCCTCAGGGCCGGAGCATGCTGTAGTAGACCGCGAGCAGCGCGGCCTTCTGCTCATCGGCCAGCCGCCCGTCGGCGCGGATGGCCGCTTCGACCGATGGCGCGGGCCCGGCGCGCTCAGCCCCGGCGTTGTCGCCGGCCACCGACTCCAGCAGGCCCGCCTGGGCCAGCAGCGTTTCCGCGGAAACGTTGAGTGCGCCAGCGATCAGCTTCAGCACGCGGACCGATGGCTGGTGCAGGCCGCGCTCGATCTGGCTGAGGTATGGGTTGGAGAGCGTCGTCCTCTCGGCTAGCTGGCGCAGCGACAGGTTGGCGAGCTTGCGCTTACTCCTGATGAAGCTGCCCAGCGCCTCCATCTGCGCGTTCCAGGTTTCGGTCACCGTCGCCCCGGTCGGTCAAGTCTGGGTGTTTGCCAAGAATAGTAAGCAGAACCCGTGGCGAGCCGGGCTAGCTCGCCACGGGACGCGGGGTTCGCGGGTTACCTGGCGCTGCCGGTCTTCCTGGTCGTGGCGGACTTGCTGCCCGCTGCGGTCTTCCGGGTGGTGCCGGCGGTCCGGGTGGTGCCCACGGTCCGGGTGGTGCCGGCGGTGCGGCTGGTGCCCACGGTCCGGCTCCTGCCGGCGGTCCGGGTGGTGCCGGCGGTCCGGGTCGTCCGGGTGGTGTCGGCGGTCCGGGTGGTGCCGGCGGTCCGGGTGGTGCCGGCCGACCGCTGCTTGCTCGCGGCCTGGCGCCCGCGCGCAGCCCGGTGCTCATGGGTGTTCTCGCGCCCGTGGTCGGCCTCGTGGTTGTCCGCGCCCTGCCCGGCGGCCTGGCGTCCGCGCGCGGTGTCGTGCCTGCGCGGCGTGGCCTTCCTGGCACGTGGCCGGCTGGTCCTGACGGTCGAGCTCAGCACACTCTCGGCAAACCTCCGCTGGTCGGCCAGCAGCTTCATCGCGAAGCTGTAAGCGCTCCCGGCGAGTTCCTCTGGCTTCGGCAGCTTGCTGGCGAACGGCAGGTTCACGTCCGGCAGCGCAGGCCCCCTCGTCCGGACCGTGCCGGAAATGGTCTTTATCGTGCCAAAGACCATTTCCTGGCCCTTGCGCACCGACTCCTGGCTCCTGCGCACCGTCTCCTGGCCCCTGCGTACGGTCTTCAGGATCTCGGCCTGCACTTCCTGGCCGACGTTGCGGATATCGGTCATGCGCTCCTCCTCTGGCTTCTGCTTTATATAGTACGCAAAGGGATTGATTTGTCAAGCGGCGCAGGCCAGGGCGCTGCCAGACCATACCTGCAGCCGCCGGGTCTGCAGGCCACGCCCGTGCCGCACGCGAATCGGGGGCCGCCCCGCCGTTGGCCCAGGTGCGGGCCCTAAGCGCGATGCGCGGGGCCTGACCGCACCGCGCCATGGATGTACCGGCAGGCGCGCCATAGCCCGCCTGCCGGTACATCCATACCCTCCCTGGACGGGGTCGCACCTGCTTCCCGGCCGGGCCGGTCAGCCGCGAGCCCTGCCGCCGTGCACGCGGTAGGGCTGGGCAAGCCGCGCGTGGCGGCGGGGGCCGGGTGGGCGGCGCATGGACCGGCGGGGCGGGCCGCGCATGGCGGGGGGCTGGGTGTCCGCGCAGCGGCGCAGCGGTCAGGCTCCGCCGGCAGGGCCGGCTGCCCCCTGCTCCGGGGACGTTGGTCCCGCGGGTGTTGCCGGGCACGGCCCGGGGCGTCCGGGCGCACAGGCCGTGGCATGCCGGGCGCGCACGCCTGACGCGCGGCGCCAGAGCCGGATTTGAAACTTCCTGCCGAAATCCGTCACTCAGTTGCTTAAGCTCGTATGACGTCCGTTGCTCGGACAAGCCGCCGCCCGGTTAGTGGCACCTGGTGGCGCCGACTTCGCCTTAGGTCACGCCTGCCCCCGCCAGGCAACAGGAGCCGGTTGGGAGGTGTCCCATGTCGGTGCAGCACGGCGGTGATTCCAGCGAGGATCAGCGCCTGGCCGATCCGCTGCGCGACAGCGGCCTGCACGTGTTCGCCCACCTCTACGAGTCCTACGCCGCGTCTTTGTTCGACTACTGCGACGGCCTGCTGCGGGAAACGTTCGCGGCCTCCGATGCGGTGCAGGACAGCCTGGTCGCCGCGGACGCCCAGACCGGCTTCCCGCCGGACCCTGAACAGCTGCGCATCCTGCTCTACTCCGCGGCGCGCCGGCAGTGCCTGAGCCGGCTGCCCGGGGCGCGGGGCGGGCTGTCCGGCCACGCGCCCACGGCCACTCTGCAGGAACTCGGCGCGGCCGTTCCCGACTTCGAGGTGGCGGGGGCCGCGGGGGAGACGCTGCTGGTCCTGAAGGCGGCCCTGGAGTCGCTGTCCGACCGGGACCGCGAGGTGCTGAGCCTCGTGTACCGGCACCGGCTCAGCATCGGCGACCTCGCCACCGTGCTCGGCGTCACGCCCCGTCGGGCGCAGGCGCTCCTGTCGGAGGCGAGCGTGCGGTTCGAGCAGACGGCACCTGTGGTAGCGGTCCTGCGGGCGGCCTTCAGCCAGGGCCAGCCACTCTGCACCGGCCTGGCACTCGTTGTGCTGACCCGGGATCTGGCGCATCTTGCGCTGACGCCCGAGCTTCGCAAGCAGGTGGCCCGCCATCTGGGGTCGTGTGCGGACTGCGCCCTGAGCCGCGGGGACCGTGCCTTCGCTGCCGAGCAGGTCAGCGAGATACCTCTGGTGATCCCGCCAGGCAGGATCCGGCTGCGGATCACCAGGACGGCGCACGCGCTGGGTTCCTACCGCCGCACGGCTGCCGGCCGCGCCCAGGAGCCGCCTGCCAAGGGTGGCGACACAGGGAAGCGCGGCGGCAGGGCTGGTGGCGCCGGGTTTGCGGCGCGCTGGTCCGCGCAGCACGTCACGAAAATCATGGCCATCTCGTCGGTGACGGTGGCTGCGCTCATCGCGCCGGTGGCGGTGCTCCACCGGCTGATGTCAGCGACGCCCGCGTCCTCCCGCCCGGCGGTGACCGAGACGGTCGGCCCAAGCCCGGCGGCGGCCGGCCCCAGCCCGGGCGCGGCCGGCCCCAGCCCGGCCGCCGCCACGCCCAGCGCGGCGGCGGCCGGCACCTCGCAGATCTCGCCCGAGCTCGACCCGCCGACGACGGTCCTGCAGCCCCACCCGCGCCATCACCATCACGCGGTCCAGCCGTCCTGAGCCGGGCACCCGGGCGGGCCTCGCCGTGAATCCCGCTGAAATGTCCGTACCCGACGCGCCGGAGTGTTAGGCCACTCTTGTCGGTGGCGCTGTCTAGGCTGCTCCGCAGTGGCCGCAGCAGGCACCCGTGACGCGAGCGACCGAAGGAGCATCGTGACGGATAGCTTCACCGCCGCCGAGCTCGTTCCGCCAGCCGGGGCAACCGGCGGCGCGGCGGCGAACGGGCAGGCCGGGCGGGCCGCCGGCCAGGTCGGGCGCGTGGCAGGCACCGAGGACTCCACCCCGCTGCAGTTCGCCGTCGCGCTCGATGAGGAGTCGTACCTGCAGCTAGACGACGTCGTGGTGACGCTGCGGGAGGTTCCCGAGCACGGGCCGGTGCTCACCAGCGGCGTGGTCACGCAGGTGCGGGCCAGGCACGAGGGCGCGAGCTTCGGCTCGGACGTCTTCCTGATCTCCGATGGCGTGCTGCCCGCCCGGGTCCAGGAGATCGCGGAGGTCAGCACCACGCGGGTGGAGCCCGAGGTGTACGTGCCGCCGCGGCCGGGGGAGATCGTGCGCCGCGCTACCGGGAGCGAGCGCGCCCAGGCGCTGTACTTCGACCAGATGAAGTCCAAGCTGCCGGTCGGCCTCGGCCGGGACAAGGCCCCGATCTACATCAACATGGAGTTCCTCGACGGCACCCGCGGCGCGCACGTGTCGATCAGCGGCATCTCCGGCGTAGCGACGAAGACCAGCTTCGCGCTGTTCCTGCTGCACTCGATCTTCCGCTCCGGGGCACTCGGCGCCCGCGCGCTGAACGCCAAGGCGCTGGTGTTCAGCGTGAAGGGCGAGGACCTGCTGTTCCTCGACCAGCCGAACGTCCGGCTCGACGACGACCTGCGTTCCCAGTACGCGGGTCTCGGGCTAACCGCCGAGCCGTTCTCCTCGGCCGGGTTCTGGGCGCCCCCGATCCCGGACGATCCCACCGGCCGGCCGAACGTCACCGGGCGCACGAGCGGGGTCGAGGCGTTCTGGTGGACGATCGACGAGTTCTGCTCGCGGCAGATGCTGCCGTACGTGTTCGCCGACGCCGAGGACGAGCGGAACCAGTACACGATCGTGATCCACCAGGTCGCGACCCGGCTCAGGCTGGACGCCGTCGCCTACGGTGACAGCGGCGCGGTGAAGATCGACGGCGACGTCGCGCGGACCTACGCAGAACTCGTCGACATCGTTGCCACGCGGCTCACCAGCGAGGACACCCGCCAGGACTGGGCCGGCCCGGTCACCGGCGTCGGCACCATCAACGCGTTCATCCGGCGGCTGCGCTCGTCGCTGCGCCCGCTGCGGCCGATCCTCCGCGCTGACCTGACCGGCACCAGCAGGCGGCTGATCTCCACCGAGAACCAGCAGGTCACGGTCGTCGACTTGCACAACCTGCACGAGCGCGCGCAGCGGTTCGTGGTCGGCGTCGTGCTCGCCGCCGAGACCGCCCGCAAGGAGGACGCCGGGCCGGGCGGGCTGCTGTTCACGATGATCGACGAACTGAACAAGTACGCGCCGCGCGAGGGCACCTCGCCGATCAAGGAGGTGCTCCTGGACATCGCCGAGCGCGGCCGGTCGCTGGGGATCATCCTGATCGGCGCGCAGCAGACTGCCAGCGAGGTCGAGCGGCGGATCGTGTCGAACTCGGCGATCCGGGTCGTCGGCCGCCTCGACTCGGCCGAGGCGGGGCGCCCCGAGTACGGGTTCCTGCCCGCGTCACAGCGGGTCCGGGCGACCCTGGCCAAGCCGGGCGCGATGTTCGTCTCCCAGCCGGAGATCCCGGTGCCGCTCGCCGTCGAGTTCCCGTTCCCCGCGTGGGCCACCCGGCTGGCGGAGTGCGCGGAGCCGCCGCGCCCGGGCCCGCCCCAGGCGGACGCCTTCGCCAGGCTCCCGGTCCCCGACGACGATGTCCCTCCGTTTTGAGCCGGCAACGCCGAATCGGGAGAACGTGACGCCATGAGGTTCATGCACACCGCGGACTGGCATGTGGGCAAGGTGCTGAAGGGCCGCGACCGGCTGGACGAGCAGCGCGACGTGCTCGCCGAGATCGTGAACATCGCGGAGGCGAACCAGGTCGACGCGGTGCTGGTCGCCGGGGACGTCTACGACGCCGCGGCTCCGTCTGCCCCGGCGCAGAAACTGGTGATCCAGACGCTGCTGCGGCTCCGCCAGACCGGGGCTGCCGTCGTCGTTCAGGCTGGTAACCATGATCACGGCGGCACCTTCGAGGCCTTCCGGCCGCTGATGGGCGAGGTGGGCATCACGATGGTCGGTCAGGTCCGGCCGGCCGGCAGCGGCGGGGTGGTGCGGTTGCGGGCGCGCTCAGGCGAGGACGTCCAGGTGGCCGTCATCCCGTTCCTCACCCAGCGGTACGCGGTGCGCGCCGCCGAGATCGTCAGCCAGACGCCGTCGGAGAACGTGCGCGCCTACGACCAGATGATCCGCCAGGTGCTGGCCGCGCTGACCGCGGGGTTCGGCGCGGACACCGTCAACCTGGTGATGGCGCACCTGACCTGCATCGGCGGCACGTTCGGCGGCGGCGAGCGGTCGGCGCAGTCGATCTTCGAGTACAGCGTGCCCGCGGGGATCTTCCCGGTGTCCGCGCACTACGTCGCGCTCGGCCATCTGCACCGGCGGCAGTCGCTGCCCGCGCCGTGCCCGGTGCACTACAGCGGCTCCCCGCTGGCCATCGACTTCGGCGAGCAGGACAACACCAGCGTGGTGTGCCTCGTCGAGGCCGGCCCCGGGGTGCCGGCCCGGGTCACCGACATCCCGGTCACCTCGGGGAGGCGGCTGCGCACGGTCCGGGGGACGCTGGCCGAGCTCGAGGCGCGTGCGGACTCGTTCGGCGAGGACTACCTGCGGGTGTGGCTGCGCGAGCCGGCCCGCGCGGGGCTGCGCGACGACGCCGCCGCGATCCTGCCGAACGCGCTCGAGGTGCGCATCGACCCCGAGTTCGCCGCGCCGGCCCGGCCCGGCCGGCCCGACGTCGCGGGCCTGGTCCGCACCCCGGACCAGCTGTTCGCCGACTACTGCGCGGCCGAGCAGGTGCAGGACCCGCGGGTGGCGGCGCTGTTCGGCGAGCTGCACGACGAGGTCACCGCCGCCGGTGCAGGCGGCGGCTGAAGCGAAGGAAGGCACCCCAGGACATGCGGCCGATCGTGCTGGAGATGAACGGGTTCGCCTCGTTCCGGGAGGCGGCCAGGATCGACTTCACCGACGCGGATTTCTTCGCGCTGGTAGGCCCCACCGGATCCGGCAAGTCGACGGTCATCGACGCGATGACGTTCGCGCTGTACGGCTCGGTGCCCCGGTGGGGCCGCAAGGGCATGGTCTCGCTCGCGCTCGCGCCGACCACCGCGCGCGGCACGGTCAAGCTGGTATTCGAGGTCTCCGGCCAGCGCTACGTGGTGGCGCGCGAGCTGCGCCGGATGGGCGCCTCGGTGAACCAGCGGGCCGCGAGCCTGGAGCGGCTGGCCGGCCCGCGCGGGCTGGCCGGGCCCGGCGACCCGACGGAGGTGCTCGCGAAGGACCTGGCCGGGGTCGGTGAGGCGGTGGAGCGGCTGCTCGGGCTGTCCTACGAGGACTTCTGCCAGTGTGTGGTGCTGCCGCAGGGCCAGTTCGCGGACTTCCTGCACGCCAAGCCCGGCGAGCGGCAGGAGATCCTGCTGCGGCTGCTCGGTGCCGAGCACTACCGGCAGATGATGATGCGGGCGAACCAGCGGGCCAGCGACGCGGCGAAGCGGGCCGAGGCCCTGGAGGAGACGCTCGCGGGTCTCGGCGACGCGACCGCTGCGGCCGAGGACGCGGCGCGCGCGAACGAGACCGCGCTGAGCCGGCTCGCCGAGCGGGTGGACGCGGCCGTGCCGCAGCTCGGCGCGGCGGGCGCCGAGCTCGCGGCCGCCGAGGCCGACCTGGCACGGCTGGAGCAGGACCGCGCGGCGCTCGCCGCGGTACGGATCCCTGGCGACGTGGCGGGCCTGGACGCTGGCCTCGCGGCCGCGCGGGCAGCCGCCGAGCAGGCCCGCGGCGACGAGGAGCGGGCGGCCGCGGCCGATGCCGCGGCGCGCGCGGCACTGGCCGGGGCGCCGCAGCGGTCCCCGCTCGAGCTGGCCCGCGAGCGCCGCGCGGAGCGGGAACGGCTCGCCGCTGGCGTGCCGTCGCTGCAGGGCGAGCTGGCCAGGCTATCCGGGCTGTCCGCTCAGGCGGAGGCCGCGGTCAGCGCGGCCAACGCCGCACTCGAGCTGCTGCGCGAACGCCGCGACGACGCCGACCGGGCAGGCGAGGCAGCCGGGCAGCGAGTGCACGACCTGTCGGCCGAGCACGCCGCGCTGACCTCGGTGGCCGTTCCGGGCGGGGTGGCCGGGCTCGACGCGCGCCGTGCCGCCGCGATCGCCGCGGGGGAGCAGGCGCTGACCGCCCTGCAGGCGGCGGAGCAGGCAGACGCGGATGCCCGGGCCGCGCGGGAGGGCGCGGTCGCGCCCGGGGCGCTGGAACAGGCCCGCGGGGAGCTGCGCGGCCTGGAAGAGCTCAGCGCCAGCCGGGCGCCGGCGCTGTCCCGGCTGCGGCAGGCTCGCGACCAGCGGACGGCGGCGGACCGGGCGCTCGAGTCGGCCGAAGCCGCGCGGGAGCACCGCCAGCAGGATCTCGACGCGGCGCGCCGCGCCGACGTGGCGGCGAGCCTGCGCCCGCACCTGGTCGCGGGGGAGCCGTGCCCGGTCTGCGAGCAGCCGGTGAGCACGCTGCCGCCCGCGTCAGCCGCGGCCGCGATCGGGGACGCCCAGGCCCGGCTCGACGACGCCGTCGCGGCCGTCGCGGCGGCGCAGGCCGCGGCCAGGAAGGCGGCCGCCGCCGCGGCGCGGGCCGGGGCCGAGCTGGAGGCGCTGGCCGGCCCGCGGAGCCGCCGGATCGGCGCACTGTCGGCGGCCCAGGCCGGGCCGCTCGGCCGCGCCGGGCTGGCCGCGCTGGCCGATCTGCTGACCCACGCGGCGGCGGCCCAGGTTCCGCCCGGCGCGGCCGACCCCGCCGGGCCCGGCGACGAGGCCGCGAGGGACCGCGAGGCCCGGCTCATCGGCGCGGCGCTGGCGGAACTGGAAGCCGGCCTCCAGGCGCGACACGGCCTCGACGCGGCCGCGAACGCGGCCGCGGACGCGGTGCGGGCGGCGCGGACGCGCGCCAGCGCCGCGCAGGCCGAGCTGAACCAGGTGCAGGCGCTGAACCAGGCCGCCCGCGCGGAACTGCGCGACGCGCGCGACCCGCTGGTCGGGCTCGGCGCCCCAGCCGCCGACGAGGACAGCCTGGTGGCCGCCTGGGAGCAGCTCGCCAGCTGGGCGGGCGGGCTCGCGCAGGCGCGAGCGGCGGAGCTGGCCGAGGCGCGCGAGGCGGCCCAGGCCGCCGCGAGCCAGCGGGACAAGGCCCGGCACGCGTTCGGTCAGGCCGAGGCCGACCTCTCCGAGCTGCGCACCGAGTCGGCGAAGGCGGGCAAGGCAGAGCAGGAGGCCAGGACTCGCCTCGGCGAGCTGACCGGGCGCATCGCAGAACTCGGCGAGCTGCTGCGGGACGCGCCGGACGAGGCCGAGATCACGGCGGGGCTCGCGCTGCGCGACGAACTCGAGGAAGCCGCCGCCACGGCGGAGGGGCGGCTGCTCGCCGCCCGGTCGGCCCGCGCCGACGCCGAGCGCGAACTGGCCGGGCTGGAGCGCGCGGAGGCCGCCGCCAGGTCCCGGCTGTCCGCGGCGCGCGATCCGCTGGTCGGGCTCGGCGCGCCCGCGCTGGACGCCGGGGGGCTGCTGGCCGGGTGGACCGCGCTGCAGGCGTGGGCCGCCAGCGAGGCCTCCGCCCGGGCGGCGAGCATCGGGTCCGCCCGCGATCGCTTCACGGCGGCGGGCGCCAGCGTGCGCGAGCTGACCGGCAGCCTGGCCGCGGACCTGGCGGCGGGCGGCGTGGAGCTGGCGCCGGAGGCGGTCGCGCCGGGCGCGGCCACCGCGGTCGCCCGGGCGCTGGAGCGGGCACGCGGCGAGACCAGGCGGATCGCCGAGCGCCGCGCCCAGGCCGCCGACCTGGCCGCGCGGCGGGACGCCGCGCAGGAGGACCAGCGGGTCGCGCGGCTGCTGGGGGACCTGCTGCGCTCGGACCGCTTCCCGAGGTGGCTGGTCACGGCGGCCCTGGACACGCTGGTCGCCGAGGCCTCCGTGAACCTCGCCGGGCTGACCGGCGACCAGTTCGACCTCACCCACGAGGACGGGGAGTTCTACGTCGTCGACCACGCCGACGCCGACTCGCGGCGGTCGGTGCGGACCCTGTCCGGCGGCGAGACGTTCCAGGCGTCGCTCGCGCTGGCGCTGGCGCTGTCCTCGCAGATGTCGACGCTCGCCGCCGCGGGCGCCGCCCGGCTCGACTCGATCTTCCTCGACGAGGGGTTCGGCACGCTCGACCCGGAGACGCTCGACGTCGTCGCCGCCACGCTGGAGACGCTGGCGCAGGGCCAGCGGATGGTCGGGGTGATCACCCACGTCGCGGCGCTCGCCGAGCGGGTCCCGGTGCGGTTCGCGGTCACCAGGGACGCGCGGACGTCGCGGGTCGTGCGCGAGGGACCGCCGGACGCCGCGGACCCCTCGGCCGCCGCCGACGCGGTCGGGGCGGAAGGGGTGGCCGGGGCCGTGGGCGCGGCATGACCGGCGCGGTCCGGGCCGGCCAGCCCGCGCGGCTGCTCGCGCCCCGCGGCGGCGGCAGCAACGGCGGGCCCGGGATGCGGTTCACTGTCGACGCCTGGGATCCGTCGTACGGCACGAACACCGAGCTCGGGGAGTTCCTCGACGAGTCGACGGCCCGCGTGGACGTGACCGTGGAGCTGCCCGCCGGCCGGTGGCGGCCCGTCGACCCGGATCCGGGCACGGCCCTCCCTGCCGCGCTGCTGTTCGTCGACGGCGTCCGCCGGGTCGAGGCGCGCGTGTGGATCGAGGACGGCGCGCCTGGCGGCGGGCCGGCCGGCGAGGCGAGCATGGGCCTGTGCGCCTCGTACGCGGCCGGGGTCGTCTGCTGCTGTGGCCAGCAGGCGCACCTGGTGCGGTTCGAGACGCGGCGCGGCCTGTTCACCGTGGCAGCGCGGGCGGACCCCATCGTGACCTGGGCCGGCGAGTACACCGCCCACCGCACCGCGGTCAGCAGGGACAAGCCGCTGTCGGTTGTCCTGTCCGAGGCGTTGCAGGCCCGCCTGCGCGATGTCGAGGTGCTGATCGCGGCCGAGGCGCGCGCGGCGGTCGCCGGGCACGGTGCGCGCGAGGGTGAGGACCTGCTCGTGATCGACGGGCCGCTGCGCGGGCGGCAGCACCTGCCGCGCGCGCTCGGCTACATCAAGTCGCACCGCAGCACCTACCTGCCGCCGGATCTGAACGCACTCGTGGGCAAGCTCTCGCCGGGCCAGCGCACCCCGGTGTTCCTGATCGGCACGAGCTGGGACCGGCACACCTGGTACCTGCGCCTGCCCGGGGCTGCCGGGCCGGCCGTGGCGCCATGGGCGGGCATCGTCCGCGTCGAATGCTCCGCCGACCTGCCGGCCCGCGAGGTGATCGCGCTGGCCGGCCTGAGCCAGGCCTGCCTGGGCCGTTTCGCCTCGGCCGCGTACAAGGACGCCCGCGCCCCGCAGAACCTCTACCCGATCGCCGGCCTGGAGCGCGAGCTGCGCCGCCGCCTCGGCGACCCGCGGCTGCTGTACCGGGCGCTGCGGCTCACCGCGCAGTCCGCCGCCGTGGCACGCTGAGACCGCAAAGGCCGAGACCGGAGATCGCTGAGACCGTGACCGACGACCAGGTGCAGCCGCTGCTTGAGCGGTTCGCCGCGGACGCCGGCCGCGTGCTGCCGCTGGTCGCGCTGTGGGCGCACGGATCGCTGGCGCTGGGCGACTATCAGCCGGGCCGCAGTGACCTGGACCTGGTCGCCGTGATCGCCGCCCCGGTGACCGCCCCGCAGCGGCCGGGGCTGCAGCGCGTACACGATGCGCTGCGCACGCAGGTGCCGCTTGCAGACAAGCTGCACTGCGCCTACATGGCCCGCTCCGACCTGGCCGACACCGGCCGCAGCCATCTGACCTGGGCTCACGGCGAGCTGTTCGACCGGCCGGTATCGCCGGTCAGCCGCCGGGAACTGTCGCTCGGCGCGCTGTGCCTGTCCGGGCCGCCGCCGGTAACTCTGCTCCCGGCAGTCACCGACCAGGAACTTGCGGACTACATCCGCCGTGATCTCGGGGATTTCTGGTACCCGGCAACGGGCCGGACCAAGCTGTGGTTCCGCGACATCTGGGTCGACCTGGGGATGCTGACGCTCGCGCGCGCAACGGTGACGCTGCGCGACGGGCGGCTCATCACCAAGAGAGAGGCGCTCGACGTGCTGACCGGCATGGCCGCGCCGGACGATGTCGTGGCCGACATCTACCAGCGCCGGTACGAGAATCCGCCGACGGCGTCGGTGGGCTGGCGCGCCCGGCGCGGAGCCCGCGCCCGCGCGTTCGTCCGGGCAGGGATCGAACGCGTGCTCGGCTTCCCCCGCGCCCCGTAGCCGGTGACCGCCCACCCTGCGGACGGCCGTGCCGGACCGCACTCAGACAGGCAGTTAGCTATTTGCCATACTAACTAGATGTCGCGTGTCGATCTGCCTCTGGACGTGGACCTGGTCAAGGCGCTGGCGAGCGAAAAGCGGCTGCTGATCCTCGAATGGCTGCGTGATCCGCAGGCGCACTTCCCGGTCCAGCGCGACGGTGACCTGGTGCGGGACGGGGTGTGCTCGCTGTTCATCGCGGAGAAGCTCGGGGTGAGCCAGCCAACGTGCGGGGAGCACTTGAAGATCCTCAGCCGGGCCGGCCTGATCCGCGGCAAGAAGATCAAGCAGTGGGTGTTCTATCAGCGAGACGAGGCGCACATCGCCGCGGCGAAGGAGTTGCTGAGCGGTGGCTGGTGACCTCATGCCCACGTCGGCAACCGCCGGACGGGATGTGTATGCCCGTCTGATCGCGGAGCTGGAC
>Ga0335075_10000802_pt1 | contig 53148 bp, 49 predicted proteins | sample Lox_Sample_24_FD_206723 | JGI IMG/M metagenome (GOLD analysis project Ga0335075, IMG submission 206723) | Soil microbial communities from Loxahatchee National Wildlife Refuge, Florida, United States - Lox_Sample_2.4 | ecosystem: Environmental > Terrestrial > Soil > Wetlands | place: USA... | reverse complement strand
CGACCAGGTTCTCCTGGAAGATGTTGTGGTCGAACATGTACTCCGCGGCCTCGCCCAGGTTGATGATCCACTCGCCCAGGTGCGGCGGGCGGACCCCGTAGGCCATGTTCTGGTTGTAGACCGAGCACGTCGCGTGGTTGTCGCCGCAGATCCCGCAGATCCGGCTGGTGATGAAGTGCGCGTCGCGCGGGTCCTTGCCCTTCATGAAGATGCTGTAGCCGCGGAAGATGGAGGAGGTGCTGTGGCACTCCGCGACCCGCTTGGCCTTGAAGTCGATCTTGGTGTAAATGCCGAGGCTGCCCACGATCCTGGTGATCGGGTCCCAGGTCATCTCGACCAGGTCGGCGTTGGGGTCGGTCGTCATCTCGATCACCACGTCTTCTCGTAGCCGGTGTGCAGTTCTGAGCCCTTGACCCGCCACTTCGGTTCCTTGTCGGCGGTGCGGGCGGTGAAGCCGCGCAGGGTGCGGATGACCGTGCCGTACATCCCGCTGGCCGTGCTCGACACCCTGGCCCCAGGCGGCTCGTCCATGAACGGCATGAACTTGTCGGGGAAGCCAGGCATGGTGCAGGCGATGCAGATGCCGCCGACGTTCGGGCAGCCGCCCACCCCGTTGATCCAGCCCCGCTTGGGGACGTTGCACTTGACCACCGGGCCCCAGCAGCCCAGCTTGACCAGGCAGGCGGGGGAGCCGTACTCGCCGGCGAACACGCCCTCCTCGTAGTACCCGGCCCGGTCGCAGCCCTGGTGCACGGTGGCCTCGAACAGCCACCGCGGCCGCAGCGCGTCATCGAGCGGGATCATCGGCGCCTGCCCCGCGACCTGGTAGAGCAGGTACAGGATCGTCTCTGACAGGTTGTCCGGATGGGTCGGGCACCCGGGCACGCAGACGATCGGCAGCCCGGCCTTGGACTTCCAGTCCCAGCCCAGGTAGTCCGGCACGCCCATGGCGCCGGTCGGGTTCCCCGCCATGGCGTGGATGCCGCCGTAGGTGGCGCAGGTGCCCACGGCCAGGATCGCGGTCGCCTTCGGCGCCAGCCGGTCGAGCCACTCGCTGGTGGTCATCGGCTGGCCGGTCTCTGGGTTGTTGCCGAAGCCGCACCAGTAGCCCTCGGACTTGATCGCCTCGTTCGGTATCGACCCCTCGACGACGAGGACGAACGGCTCGAGCTCACCGCGGTCGGCCTTGTGCCACCACTCGATGAACGTGTCGGCCCCCTGCTCGGGCCCGCACTCGAAGTCGATCAGCGGCCAGTGCACCGCGACCTTGGGCAGGCCGGGCAGCGCGCCGAGCGCGATCTCCTCGATGCTGGGCTGGGTGGCGGCGGTCAGGGCAACGGAGTCCCCGTCGCAGCCAAGGCCCCCGTTCATCCAGAGAATGTGTACGACTGGCTCTTCCGCGGCCTGCGTCATAGCAGCCACCTCTCGGTAGGTTGCCCGCGGCTCGCGGCGGGCAACTGTGCCCATGCCGACTTGCTCAGCGTAAGCCCACCGCCACAAGATCTTCAAGACATAAGAGTCAGATAGACGGACACAACTGTCTAAGCTGATTGATTCGCCCGAAGCGTCTCGCGCGTCGTACCCTCGTGAGGAACTGCCAGCAGAGCTGCCAGGCAGGAACCCACGTCACAGGAGGGCGGGGATGGGCGAGGCGGACGACACGATTAGCCAGAGCATCGAGGTCGTGCCGGTCGTCGTCGTGTCCCAGACCTTCCCCGCCCGTCCGTCCTCGATCCCCGACATACGGGACTTCGTCCGCCGGTGCCTGGCGCAGTCCCCGCTGTCGGAGGAGGACAACCGGGAGGTGGGCGAGACCGTGGCCCAGGCCCTGCTCGACGCGGCCGGACCGACCGGCGCGATCAACGTGTCGTTTCGCATCTTCCCTGACCACGTTGAGGTGGACGTGCTCCGCTCCGGCGCGCAGGTCGGCACCGCCGCCGGCCTGGACGCGTTGTCCTCCCTGCTCAAGACAGGCGGGCCGCTCGGACGGCCCGCCATCGACGCCGAGGATGGCAGCGACAACGGAGTTGATGAGACCACGTTCGCCGACTGGATGGCCGGGGTGCTGCGCCGGGAGGGCCTGACGATGGAGGCCGCGGCCCGGCAGCTCGGCGTCTCGGTCAAGACCGTGAGCCGCTGGGTGGGCGGCACCACCGAGCCCCGGCTGCGCGACCTGCGGCGCATCCGCGCGCTTTTCGGCGACCTGCCGTTCCCCTGACGCCCGCGGTCCTGGACCTATCCGGCCTGAGCGCTTACCGTGGGCCGGTGGGCGATATCACGGGTAGCTTCAAGCTCGGGCCGGACAGCGGCCGGCTGCTCATCAGGACCAGCCGGGCCGGGCTGGCCGCCAAGGCCGGCCATGACCTGGTGCTCGAGATGACCCGCTGGTCCGCGCGGGTCGAGATCCCGGCGGCGGAATCGGGTGGCCTGACCGCGGCGACCGTCAGCGCCGAGCTTGACCTCGGCTCCCTGACCGTGCGCGAGGGGACCGGCGGGGCCAGGCCGCTTAACGACTCCGACCGCCGCGACATAACCAAGACGATGCGCCAGATCCTCGGCGGCGGCACCGCCAGCTTCGGCTCATCCAAGATCATCCGGTTCGGCGGGGGCGGTGCCGTCGAGGGCACGATCACGCTCAACGGCAAGTCCCAGCCAGCCCGGCTCCAGCTCACCGAGCCCAGGCCGGGCACCTACCGCGGGACGGCCACGGTGACGCAGACCGGGTTCGGGATCAGGCCGTACTCGGGCTTGTTCGGCGCGCTCAAGCTGCGCGACGAGGTCACCGTGGAGGTCGAGGCCGACCTCAGCCGGGCCGCCGCGACGTTACCGGCGCGACGCCAGCGGCACCGCAGGGAGCACGACCTCAGGACAGCCCGCTGGCCTCGGCGGCGTAGCGGTTGGCGATGCCGGCGACCTCGTTCACGTAGGCGTCCGACTGGTTGTAGGAGAACACCGCCGCCCGCCAGCCCGCCGCGGTGGTCATCGGCCCGGACGCGCACAGGTACCGCGCCGCGGTCAGGGCGGCGTCGTCAATCTGATCCGGGCTGGCGACCCTGTCGCCGCTGCCGTTAGCCCCCCATGTGGCCCAGGTGGACGGGAGGAACTGGAAGGGACCGACCGCGTGCGCCCACCCGTGGCTGGCGTCGGGGATGGCAGCGATCGGCTGACCAGCGAAGGTGCCGCCATCAAGCGGCACGCCGATGATCGGCTTGCTCGTGTACCCGCTGGCCAGCACGATCGCGCCGCCATAGGTGCCGTTCGCTGACTCGACGGTGGCGATGGCGGCCAGCGTGTTCCAGCCGAGGCCGCAGGCGGGCTGCTCGGCCTCGATGGTCAGGTCGGCCGAGGCGTACGCGAGGAAGGCCCGGTCGGAGATCCCGGTCGCGCTCGCCGCCTCGGCCGCCCAGGCGTGATCGACGCGGTTGAGCGGTGAGGACGGCGTCGCGGCACTCCCGCCAGCCGAGCCGCTGCCAGCCGAGCTGTTGCCAGCGGAATCGTTGCCAGCCGCGCCCGGCCCGCCGGCGGTCGCGGCCGCGGTGGCCTGCGGGGCCAGGCTCGTCACCGTGGGCGACTGGGCCGCGCTGGCCGACAGGTGCGTGATCCAGACCGCGATCCCGGCGATGATGACGCCGAGCATGGCGACGGCCACCGCGATCACCACCCAGGACGCCCCGCCCGCCCCGGACGGGTACGGGCCGGCCTCGTGCCCGTCGCTGGTCCCGGCACCGTCCCAGGCCATCGCGAACTCCAATGTCAGCGGAACTGGACCGCTACCAGGCTATCAGCGCGGTAGCGCCCTAAAGTGCTACAAGATGACATTCGCCCGAACAGCGGGAAAACGCCCGCGATAGTGACCCGGCAAGATCAGTCGTCCAGGTCGACCCGGATGGTCAGCGGGCTGGCGTTCAGCGCCTTCGACGCGGACATGCACATCAGCCGAGGAAGGCTGGCCTGGCTCAGGGCCCGCTGGCGTTCGGCCGGATCGTCATCGACGACGTGCGCGGTGCCGGACCGCCAGCCCGAGTGCGGCCCGCTGACCTTGACCCGGACCCGGGGGTTGGCCTTGATGTTCTTTACCCAGTCGGCGTCGTGGCCGCGCTGGGCGATCAGCCAGAACGTGTCGCCATCCAGGCCGTCGCACACGGGCGTGCGCCGCGGCAGCCCGGTGCGCCTGCCGGTTGTCTCAAGCAGGGCGTCGCCCGGGATCGGCAGCCCGAGGTCCCAGGCCAGCCGGACGACCGGGTTGATCACCGAGTGCTGGAGCTGGCTGAGAACGCTTCTGGCGGTGCCCGATGCCGCATGTGAGAATATGTCCATGTTCGTAGTCCCCGGTCCTACTCATGCCCCGGGGCTACCGCGTCAACCAGGCGATCGCGCCGCGATGCCCGGCCACAGCACCGCGACGACCTGCCCGGGGATCTGCTTGCCGTCCTCGCCCCGGTAGAACGCGGCGAAGTACGCGCCAAAGCACATGCTCGCGATCGTGTGGGCATCGATGTCGGCCCGGACCGCGCCCTCTGCCCGCAACTGGCCGAGCACCCGCTCGATCAGGGCTACCCGAGGCTCGATCGCATGCCTGCGCAGGACGTCGAGCAGTTCGGGCGTGCGGATCGCCTCGCCGGGGAAGTTGGCCATGAGCACCATGGCGTCGGGGTTGTAGTAGGTGGGGTCGAGGCGCCGAACCGCCTCAAGCAGGGCCTGACGGCTGTCCAGCTGGCCCAGGTCCACCGTGTACATGTCGTCCTGCGGTCGGCCCTGGCCAGCGGCCCGGACGGCGTCCCGGGCTCGCGGGTCGAGCCGGACCGCTCCCAGCTGCCCGACGCCTACGACATGTCCGAGAGCTAGGACGAGCCGCCATGGGCTTCATCGATAAGTTCGGCCTCTGGACCGAAGAGCAGAAGGACGCGGCCAGCGCGGTCCTGGCCCGGGTGCGGGACGAGGGCCTGCGCTCGGTGCGGCTCTCGTTTGCCGACCAGCACGGCCTGCTGCGCGGCAAGACGATCGCGGCCAGCGCCCTGCCCGCGGCGTTCCGTGACGGGATCGGCGCGGTATCGACGCTGCTGTCCAAGGACACGGCAGGCAACACGGTGTTCTCCGCCTTCAGCCCCGACGGCGGGGTAGGCGTCGCCGAGATGGCCGGGGCCTCCGATCTGGTCATGGTCCCCGATCCGAGCACGTTCCGGCCGGTCCCGTGGGCGGATGGGACCGCTCGGATCCTTTGTGACCTGCGCTTGCGCAGCGGAGGGCAGGTCCCGTTCTGTAGCCGCGGCCTGCTGAGGAACGCCCTTGAGCGGGCCGGGGCGGCGGGCTACAGCTACCTGGCGGGCCTGGAGGTGGAGTTTCACCTCTACCGGCGGGCCGGGCACTTCCCGAACGACGACGGCGTCGGCCGCTGCACCCACCCCACGTCCGTCGAGCCGATCAATCACGGGAACCAGCTGCTCCTTGAGGACCGGGGCGACGAGGTCGAGCCGGCCGTCAGGCACATTCGCGCGGCCCTCGACCAGGCCGGCATCGAGCTGCGCACGATCGAGGTCGAATACGGAGCGAACCAGCTGGAGGTTACTCTCGATCCCATCGCCGGCCTCGGCGCGGCCGACACGATGGTCCTGCTGCGCAGCACGGTCAAGCAGATCGCGCGGCGCAATGGCTACCACGCGACGTTCATGTGCCAGCCCCAGATCACCGACAGCAAGTCAAGCGGCTGGCACCTGCACCAGTGCCTGCTCACTGCGGGCGCCGACGCCGGGCGCAATGCCTTCGCGCCCGGAGACGGCGACGGGCTGATCTCCCCGGTGGGCCAGCACTTCATCGCCGGGCTGCTGGCTCACGCCAGCGCGGCCTGCGCCTTCGCGAACCCCACCATCAATGGCTACAAGCGGTTCCGGCCCTACTCAATGGCCCCCGACCGGGTGGCCTGGGCCCGCGACAACCGGGGCGTGATGATCCGGCTGGTCGGCTCGGCCGCCGACGGCAGCACCCACCTGGAGAACCGGATCGGCGAATCGGCGGCGAACCCGTACCTGTACATGGCTTCCCAGCTCCACTCCGGGCTGGAGGGCCTGGCGGCGAGGCTCCCGCTCGGGCCCTCGGCCAGTTCGTGCCCTGCTACGTAGCGCTCAAGCGCGCCGAGATCGCCGCTTCGAGCAGGCCGTTACTGACTGGGAGCAGCGCGAGTACTTTGACCTGTACTGAGCGAGGTGCTGGCGCCGCCCGTGGGCCAGTGAGCCGGCCGGGTGATGTCGTAGGAGATCCGCCCGGCGGGCAGGTAGAACAGCGCGATCAGCGCGCCGCCCTTCACCTCGGGGTAATGGTGGCTCCCCGGCCCCGGTGCCGTCCAGCCAGCGCCGCTCCAGCCGCGTGGCCCCATGAGCCTGGCCGCCTGGTCAAGCGGAACGACAACGTTCAGCTCGCCGTACGGGTGCTGGTGATACTGGCCGCGGTATGGCTCGACGCTGTTCATGTAGACGGCGGTCACGCTGAAGTAGTGCAGCCGCTCGCTCGGCGCCGCGATCCGGCCGCGCCGGTATTTCGGACCGTCGAGCTCGGTGCTGGCGGCCCAGCCGTCCCGCACGCCGCCGGTGATCATCCGCGTGAGGTCGTCATACAACGCCGAGCCAGCCCCGTAGCTGGCGCTGAGCCACGTCTCGAGCTCCTCGCCCGGGGTACGGTTCTTGATCTCCTCGAGGAAGCCGATGCTGCGCTCGATCAGTTCGTCCGCGGGTGTCACCCTGCTCTCCCCTCGGCGCGCGCGGCGAGCAGGGCGCTCAAGATCGCCGGGTAGATGCTGGCGCCGCCGTGGTCGTCAATGGCGAACACGAAGACAAGCAGCGGTATGCCGGCGCAATGGCGGGCGAAGTGGTCACCGGACGCCTTGATCTTCCGCATCGTCTCCGCGTGGCCAGGGTACAGGGCCGCGTGCACGTCCACCGCTCAGGCCCCCGCCCGTGCCACAGCCTCACCGCTCATCACGGCTGACATCCCGGCAGCAAATATAGTTACAGTCAAGATCTGTAACGTAATGGGAAGTTGCGGGCGGGCGCAACGGCAAGTGCACATGATCATGGGAGATCTGGGAACTCCAGCCAGCATGCGCGATCTTCCGCCGCACGCCGATGTGGTCTTCATCGGGGCCGGCCACAATGCCCTGGTGGCCGCGGCCTACCTGCTCGAAGCCGGGCGCAGCGTGGTCCTGCTCGAGCAGATGTCCCAGCCAGGCGGCTGGGTTAGGACCGCCGAGCTGGGGGCGCCCGGCTTCCATCACGACCTCTATTCAGCGGCGCACCCCGCGTTCGTCGGCGGCCCGGTCTGGGCTGAGCTTGGCACCGACCTGAAGCGGCACGGGCTTGAGTACCTCACCGGGCCGCTGGGCAGCGGCTCGTCGCTTCCTGGCGGCCGCAGCGCGGTGCTGCCCGTCGATCAGGGCGAGCTGGCGGCCGAGCTTGAGCGGCTCGGCGAGAGCGACGGCTGGGGCGGCCTGTTCGCCGCGGCCGGGCCGCAGCTTGCCGTGCTGCTTGAGCTGTTCAATGCCGGCCTTGACCGCCCCGAGGCCCGGGCCAGCCTGGCTAGGCTGCTGGCCGACAGCGAGGACAGCGCCCTGCCGTTCGGGCAGCTGGCCAGCGGCAGCGCCTCGGACCTGGTGCGCCGCTTCTTCGGCACGCAGGAGCTTCGCTACCTGGCCGCGCCCTGGGTGCTGCACTTCGGCCTTGGCCCCGAGGACCCGGCCGGAGCACTGTGGACCGTCCTCGCCCTTGACGCCATGGGCAACGGCGTACCGACGCCGGCCGGGGGCAGTGGCCGGCTCGCCGAGGCCCTGACCCGCCTGGTCATCGAGCGGGGCGGCACGGTGTGCTGCGGCGTGGACGTCGACGAGATCCTCCTCGCCGATGGCCGTGCGGCCGGAGTGCGCACCGTCGCCGGCGCGACCGTGACCGCCGGGCAGGCGGTCGTCGCCTCCGTCACCCCGGATCAGCTTTACGGGCGGCTGCTGCGCAACGCGGCACAGGTGCCGCAAGGAGTCAGGGCGCAGGCGGCGGCGTACCGGTACAAGCGCGGGTGCTTCCAGCTGAACCTCGCGCTGTCCGCCCGGCCGCGATTCGCCGATCCCCGGCTGGACGCCGGGGGATCCCACAACCTGGGCCGTGGCCTGGACGAGCTGGTCACCTCGGTCCGCCAGGCCGAGGCCGGCCTGCTGCCCGAGCATCCGGCGATCTCCTGGCACGAGCCGACGGCGGTGGACGCCAGCCGTGCGCCCGAGGGCAAGGCCGTTGCCCGGATTCAGGTACTCGACAGTCCGCTCACGCCGTCGGGCGACGCGGCCGGGACGCTGCGCGGTGTCGCGGGCTGGTCGGCCCCGGTGGCCGAGGCGTTCGCCGACCGGCTGCTGGCCGAGGCCGAGCCGCACCTGCCCGGCCTGACCGAGCTGATCATCGAGCGCCATATCACCACCCCCGCTGACCTGGCCAAGGCCAGTCCCAACGCCGGACCGGGCGATCACGGCGCGGGCGAGAACTCGCTCAGGCAGGGGTTCACCAACCGGCCGATCCCGGCTCACGGCGGCGGCTACCGCACCGCGGTTCCCGGCGCCTGGCTCATCGGCGGGGCGACCTGGCCATCGGCCGCGGTCAACGGGGCATCGGGCCGCGCGGTCGCGCTCGCCCTGACCGGCCGCGGCTAGATCACGGCCGCTCGGCTACGGGCCGAAGATCGCCGCGCAGGCCTGCTCGAAGTACTCTCCCACCGTGCCGGGGAAGTCATCGGGCGGCGCAACCGTGAGGAAGCGGTCCGCGCCCGGGTCAGGCACCGGGTCGAATGCCAGCCGGAACAGCGCCTGGCAAGAGCGGTCGCCCTTGGGTGACATGTCGTGCGCCCGGGCCACGTCGGCCTCGCTGACCACGATCATGTCGGGGATCTCGATCACCGCGGCCTCCGGGTCGCCCGGCCCGGCCGCCCCGGAATCCGCCGTCCCGGAATCCGCCGCCCCGGAGTCACCGGAGTCAGCCGAATCAGCTGCCCGGGAGTCCTTCACCCGCAGTGCCTGGAACCACAGCGCGAACACCTTGGCCGCGATCCCCTGCATGAGCACGCTCCACGGCTCGCCCAGGTCCGGCGGCACGCCGTCGACCCGCAGTTCCGGCAAGCCGAACCGGCTCAGCCCCTTGGTCGCGAGCCACAGCCCCTGCGGGCCAGCCGAGACGAACACGAGAACCCATTCGGATAGTGTCAGCAGGTCTGGTGGCGGCTGGAGAGTAAGCACGGCCCGTTCTGCCGAAAGGACCTGAGGAATGCTCGTGTCGACCACTGGCGCGGCCACCTCGGCCGCCAGGGCGCTGGCGCAGGCCCGGGCGACGAGCTCGTGCAGCGGCGGCCAGCTGGGCAGCCACATGGCCGTGACCACCGCGAACTTGGTCGCGCTCGTTACCGCCTCGACCAGCTCGGGCGGGACGCCGATCCTGTCCTGCAGGTCCCTGGGCACCGGCGGCTCTGGCCGCGCTGGCATGACCGCGACCTGGGCCGCGCCCCGGCTGAGCATGTCGGCCACCACCGTCCCGAGCGGGTCGGGCAGCCGCGGCGACAGCGCCGAGTCGATGAGCGATCGTGCCGAGTCCTTGTCCAGCTCGGTCGGCACCAGGTACACGGCCGACAGCATCTCGGGCACCGGAAGAGTAAGCGTCCCAGCCACGGACCCCTTCATATCACCACAAGTACCGCTAATACCCCTGCAGCGGATCATTCACGACTAACCGGTCACCGGCGGTCGCGGCTCGCCCGGGTTGCTCCACTCGCGCGCGGCGTCGGCGATCGCCACCGCCAGCAGGACCACCGTGGCGATGACGGCGGCCACCAGGGGCGGGGCCACGAGCGCCAGCGGGATCGCCGCGGCCAGCACGGCCGCCGCGGCCAGGCAGTGCCAGAAGATCTTGGCGAACACGACGTAGGCGAAGCCCGTCCGGCCGGCCAGGAAGATCACCGGGCCGCCGAGAATGACAAGGACCCAGGCCAGCGGCGTTCGCCCGAACGGCTGGGCGATGAACAGCTGATCGCCGACGGCAGTGACGACTATCCCGGCGACCATGACCAGGTGGACGTAGATCGGACCGAGGCCGAGCCGGGCCGGGGTCGAGGCCACCTTGAAGGCCGCCGGCAACTCCTCGCCCGCCCGGAAGATGTAGACGCGCCAGAACAGCGCGGTCATGACGACCGACACGGCGAACGCCGCCATCTGGGTGGGATGGGAGCGGCCGTCGTTGAACGTCTTGCCGCTCGCCAGGATCAGCTCCCCGAGGGCGATGATGAACAGCTGCCGGTACCGCTCGGCCAGGTGCTCGGCGGAGGTCGGCGGCTCCCAGGGCCCCGTCCGCCCGGCCCAGGGCAGCGGCAAGTTCAGCGCGAATACCCCGTACTCGACGGCCACGCCGAGCGCCCACAGGCCACTGCGGGCCACGCCATGAGCGAACCCTCCCGCGATCCACGGCACGACGGCCACGCCCGACGACCACAAGGCCCGCACCGCGGGTCCCTTGGCCCTGCTCCCGCCCAGCAGGAACAGGAGGAAGAGGGGCCGGCCGACCTGGATGGCCACATAGACGCAGGCGAAGATCACGCCGTCCTGGGTGAACGTATGGGGGAGCGCGGTGGCCAGGGCCAGGCTGGCGAGCAGGGCCACCAGGACGAGCAGTTGCAGCACCAGCCGGTCCGGGTCCAGCCGGTTGGTGATCCAGATCGTGACCAGCCAGACTCGCCACAGTGCCATCAGCACGACCAGGGCGTGAAAGGCGCCGCTCCACTGCAGGTGCTCGGCCAGCGCATGCGAAAGCTGGAGGAACGCGAAGACAAACCCCAGGTCGAAGAACAACTCGAGGAAGGTGGCCCGCATCGGCGTCTCGGGGTCGCGCAGCGGCGCTTCCTTGGTCGTCATCGACTCGCCCCCCTCAGACGGGTCAGGGTCGGCTTCGCGACCACCGGCGGGGAGCATCGTGCGGGGCCCCGAGGGCCAGGTAAGTTATGCCCCGCCGGGCGGCAGGCAGCCTTGCCGGCCGCGCGATCGGCTAGCCGAGGCGCGAGACCTGGTAGTGACTGATGGCCCAGCCCTCCGCTGTCCGCTTCGCCAGCACGCTCAGGTACACGCTGACCACCGGCCGGTCGGTGAAGGAGAAGTCAGTCGCCAGGTAGCCGAGAACAAGGTCGTCGGCGAGGCTCCTGGTCTCCAGGATGCGGTAGGCAGCGGTCATTCCGAGTGGCTGGGAGTCGTAGTAGGCGGCGACGCCCGGCCTCCCGACGCTGTAGGGGTGCAGTCCCTGGAAGATCGCATCCGTGGTGAACTGGGCCGCGACCTGCTCGGGCTCGTGGCGGTCCACGGCCGACTTCCACCGGTCGAGGACGGTCCGGAGGATCGCCTCCCTGTCCTGGCTGCTGTTCGGCATGGCTCTCCTACCGGTGTTGCGTTTGTAGCTGACTGGTCGTCTATTCTCCGAACTTATGCCCGTCGCCGGAGGGGAGTCAACCGCCAGCGGGTCATCCGCGGGGACCTGCTTCCTCCCGCCTGGTAGGCCTGGCCTCTTAGCGGGGCTGGCCTCCCGGACCTGGCCGGTTACCAGGTCTGCTCGGAGGCGCGAACGAGGATCTCGTTGACCGCCACCCTGCGGTCCCTGGTCACGATGTAGGTCACCGCGTCGGCGATGTCCTGCGGACGCAGCAGTTCTACGTCCTTCACCTGTGCTTCGACCGCCTGCCTGATGCCGTCGCGGATGTGCGCGCTCAGCTCCGTGTCCACCGTGCCGGGCTCGACCACGCTGACCCGCACGCGAGAGGTCAGGACTTCCTGCCGCAGCGCCTCGGTGAAGCCGGTGACGCCGAACTTCGTCAGGTTGTAGACGGCGGTTCCCGGCCGGGCCACCCGCCCGGCGGTCGAGCTGATGTTGACCACGTCGGCCACGTGGCGCGGCGCGTCCTGGGCCGCCCGCAGCAGGTGGGGGAGCGCGGCGCGAGTGACGTGCAGCAGGCCCTGCACGTTGACCTGGAGCATCTGGTCCCACTCGGCGGGCGGCGCGTCCGCGACCGGCCCGATGAGCATGAGCCCGGCGTTGTTGACGACCGTGTCCAGGCGGCCGAGCTCGGCGACGACGCGATCCACGGCGCCTTGGGCCTGCTGCCGGTCGGTGATGTCGGCCCGCACCCCGATGGCGGTGCCGCCGTCGGCCCTGATGGCGCCGGCGAGTGCCTCCAGCCGGTCCCAGCGGCGGGCCAGCAGGGCGATGGCCGCGCCCTGCCCGGCCAGGCCCCGGGCGGTCGCCGCGCCGATGCCGCTGCTCGCGCCGGTAACGAGCGCCACCGTTCCCTGAAGTCGCATGGCCATGATGATCTTTCCTCGCTGCGTCTGTCGTGTCCCGCCCCGGTGCGGCTTCGCGTCCTGGCTGGCCGTCTCCGGTGGCGCGCGGGTGCGCCACCGCCTACCCTGGTACCCGGAACTGGTTCCGGTTACCGCGTCGACTTTAAGCGGAACTGGTTCCGTTTGCAAGGCGAGGGGACTCAGATGACCACTGGTGAGACGCACGGCACAGCCGGGCAGCGCAGGCGCCTGCGCGCGGACGCGCAGCGCAACCAGGACCGGCTGCTCCAGGCGGCCGCGGCCGCGTTCGCCAGCGACGGCGCCAGCGCCTCGGTCAAGGACATCGCCCGTGCGGCCGGCGTCGGCGTGGGCACCCTGTATCGCAGGTTTCCGTCCAAGGAACTGCTCATCGAGGCGACCTACCGCAGCGAGGTCCAGGACCTGTGCGACGCCGCCGGCGACCTGGCCGCCGCGAGGCCGCCCGCCGACGCGCTGCGCGCCTGGATGGAGCTGTTCCTCGACTTCATGGCGGCCAAGGAGGGCATGGCCGACGCGTTGCGCGTGGTGCTCACCGACGAGGCCCAGCGGCTTGAGACCCGCGCCCGGCTCACCGGGGCCGTCGGCCACCTGCTTGCCGCCGGCGTCAGCCAGTCCGCGATCCGCCCGCAAGCCGACGCGAGCGACGTCCTGATGGCGCTGGGCGGGATCAGCCTCATCACCGCCAGCGAGCAATGCCCCGACCTGGCCGCCAGGCTCATCGACCTGCTGCTCCACGGCCTCCTCGCCCGCTGACCGCCGTCCCCTGATTATGCTCCCGAGTCTCTTCGTGCCCTTGACGCTCTGCACGCCTCAGGGGCGCCAGATTTTTGGGTAATATTCGCACATCAGGTAAAAATTGCTACGTCCCCGCGTGGAAATCCTTCCCGATGTGCGAATCCTTCGAAGTAATGCGAGGCATGGGGCCTTGCAAGGGCAATTCGAGGTGATAACAGCAAGAAACGCGGGAGACAAGCGATTTCAGCCGGGTGTGAAGACTTACCGGGGGTGCATTCCTCCGTCGAGGGATATCACCTGGTTGGTCAGGTAGGAGTTGCGCAAGACCGCGATGGCGAGGTCGGCGACCTCGCCTGGCTGGCCAAGGCGGCCTACGGGCACTCGGTGACGCAGTTCTTCTGGCTCGCCGGGCAGCATAGTCGTACCGGTGATCAAGGCGGGTGCCAGCGCGTTCACCGTGATGCCCGCGTCCGCCAGCCGGGACGCCAGGAAGTACGTAAGCCCGTGCAGTCCGGCCTTCGACGCCGCGTAATGCGGGCCGACTATCCCGCCGGTGAATGCGGCAATCGACGACATGAACAAGACGCGGCCGAAGCCCCGCTCACGCATCCCCGGCACTACCCGCTGGGCCAGCAGGAACGGCGCGCGGAGGTTGACCGCGACCATGTCGTCGAAGTCGGTGCTTGTGACCTCCTCCAGGGACTGGCGATGCCCGCGCCCGGCGTTGCACACCAGGATGTCCACTGGCCCTAGGGCCTGTTCTGTGGCGTCGATCAGCTCCGCTGGCGCCTGCGGGTCGCGCAGGTCAGCCTGGATGGCTGCGGCCCGGCCGCCGGCCGCGACGACCTGGGCGGCGAGGTCCTGAGCGGGACCCGCGGTGCGGCCGAAGCCGAGCGCGACGTGCGCTCCCTCGACGGCGAGCCGCCGTGCGAGTGCCTGTCCGATCCCGCCGCTCGCGCCCGTGACCAGCGCGACCCGGCCGGCCAGCGAACGCCCGTCGGGTGCCTGAGGGCCTTCCTGCAGCGTCACGGACTTGTCCTTTCCCGTAGGCCTCAGCGGAAACGCCTTCCCCCTGGCCTTGACGGGAACGCTGGTCCCCCTGGTCGCGACGGGAACGCAGGCTGGCCCCCGGTCAGTCGCGGGCGGTGAGCACCAGCACGCCCCGCGGCCCGAGCACGACCGTCGGCCCGACGATGTCCGAGGTCAGCAGGTCAAGGCTCTTGCCGCCGAGGTCAAGGTCGACCGGACGGTCGAGATGGCTGATCAGGAACAGGCAGTCCGCGCGCCGCACGGCCTGCACGCCGGGCGGTACGTGGGTCCCGAGCTCGACATGGGCGCCGCGGCAGGCCTGCCCGATCAGGCGGCGCAGGGTCGCCCGGTCCGGGAGCGTGCCAAGGTAGAAACCCGCGCCGCGCCCGTAGCGGTGCCTGGTGAGCTGGTCGAGCGCGGTTCCGGCTGAGCGGCAAGCGGGCCGCGGGCCGTCTTAGGCGGGGCGGGCGAGGAGCAGGGCGACGTCGTCTCGGGGGTGGGGGGCGAGGCGGGCGAGGATGCTGTCGCATAGCTGGTCCAGTGATGTGGCGGGGGCGGCGGCCAGGGCGCGGGTGAGCCGGGTCATGCCGGTGGCGAGGTCCTCGCCGGGCCTTTCGATGAGGCCGTCGGTGTACATGGCCAGGATGGTGCCGGGGGGGAGGTGCCGCTGGGTGGCGGTGTAGTGGTCCTGGCCGGCGCCGAGTAGCAGGCCGGCGGGGACGTCGATGAGCTCGGTGCGGCCGTCGGGGTGGCGCAGTGCGGGGGGCGGGTGGCCGGCGCTGGTGAGCTGGCATTGCCGGGTGCGGGGGTTGTAGCGGGCGTGCAGGCAGGTGGCTCCTGCCTCGTCGCCCTGGGCGGCGACGACGGCGCTGAGCTGCCTGATGACCTGGCCGGGTGGGCAGCCGAGGCGGGTAAGGGCGGCGCCGGTGGTGCGCAGCTGGCCCATGATGGCCGCGGCGTGGATGCCGTGGCCGGTGACGTCGCCGACGACGAGGGTGGCGTCGCCGTCGGGCAGGGGGATGACGTCGAACCAGTCGCCGCCGATCTCGGCGCCCTGGCTGGCGGGCTGGTAGCGGTAGGCGATGTCCAGGCCGGCGACCGGGGGGATGTCGCGGGGCAGCAGGCTGCGCTGCAGCGTTACCGCGGACTCGTGCTCGCGGGTGTAGAGCCGGGCGTTGTCGATGTGCACCGCCGCCCGCGCGGTCAGGTCGCAGACCAGCCGCACGTCGGCCTCCTCGTACGGCTGCGGGTTCTCCGCCCGGCTGAATCCGGCCACCCCCAGGGTGGCGCCGCGGGCGGTCAGCGGCACCGTCATGAACGTGTGCACCCCCCGGTCAAGCAGGGACTGCACGATGCCGGGCGACAGGCCAGACTCCCTTATCTCGGCCGGGTTGCCCGCCACCACCGGCTCCCCGCGCAGGAAAGCCACCGCCGGCCGTCGGGTGACCTGCATGGTGATCAGGTCGCCCACCGCGAACATGAGATTTTCCTTCGCCGCGGGGTCCAGCATCGCCACCCGGTGGAACCGCAGCTCGCCCAGGTCGGGGTCGGTGAGGTCCGCCTGCTGCAGCAGCGGGTCGAGCAGGTCGATCGTGACCCGGTCGGCGAGCTCTGGCACGGCCAGCGCGGCCAGCTCGGCCGCCGTGCGATGGACGTCGAGCGTGGTACCGATCTGGCTGCCGGCCCGCTGCAGCAGGTCAAGCCGGCCGTTGGCCTGCCGCAGCTCCGTGCCCGCCTGCGCCGGGCCGGTGACGTCGGTGAGGGTATTCACCGCGCCAAGCACCCGGCCGTTGTCCACCACCCGGTAGGCCGTCCACGCCAGGACCAGCCGCTTGCCCGGCCGGCCTCGCTCCAGGGACATGTTGACCACCGGAATGCCCTCCTTGATCACCTGGTCGGCCAGGGTGCGCTCGAGGAAGTGCGTGTCGATCAGCCGGCCGGCCCCCGGAACCTCCGAGGGGCGACGCCCGATGAGCGCCTCCTCCGACAGGCCGGTCAGCTGGCGGAACGCCATGTTGGCTCGCCGGGTCCGCAAGTCAACGTCGGTGAAGGTCATGGCGACCGGAGACTGGTCGAACAGCGCGTCCAGCTCGCGGATGGAAAGCTCTGGTATGTCCATGCCCGTCCAGTTGACCAGAAAATGTGAACTATCAGTGCGAAATATAGCTCTGAGCAGCAAGTTTACGTGCGCCGACAGGAGACCCCCCCGGTGGGCCTCCGGTGCAAGGCCAGGGGTGGAACAACCCGCTCCTCGTTCCTAAAATGTCATTAGCGGCTGCACGCCGCGGGGCAGGAGGCACCGAGGGGTGACAGGCGGGACACTCCGGCGCAGGGACGCGCTCACCGTGCTCGGCGGGGCGGTGGTGCTCGCGGGCGATTCGGCTTACCTGGGCGTGGCCTGCACCGGCTCCGCCAGCCCTCGCCCCCCGGCTCCCGACGCCTACAGCCCGGGCGCGAGCTATGCACCCGACGGCACCGCGGGCAAGACGGCGGCGGTGCCGCGAGCCGACGTCCGGGTCATCGGCGGCCCGTTCCTGGGCAACCAGCAACGCAACCTCGCCTACCTGAAGTTCCTCGACCCCGACCGGATGCTGCGCAGCTTCAGGATCAACTACGGGCTGAGCGTGCGGGCCGCCCCCATCGGCGGCTGGGAGAGCCCCGATTCCGAGATCCGCGGCCACGTGACCGGTCACCTGCTTTCCGCGCTCGCCTGGGCCTACGCGGGCACCGGCACCACCGCGGGCGACGCGGACAGGCGGGCGGTCAAGGCCAAGGGTGATTACCTGGTCGACCAGCTCGCGAGCCTGCAGGCCAGGGCGGCCGCGGCCGGCTACAGCTACGGGTACCTGTCGGCGTTCCCCGAGCAGTACTTCACCTGGCTCGAGGACGGCCAGGGCGGCCGGGTATGGTCGCCCTACTACATGATCCATAAGTACCTGGCGGGCCTGATCGACCAGTACCAGCTGGCCGGGAACAGCCTGGCGCTTGACGTCGCGACCCGGCTGGCCGACTGGGTCGACCGCCGGACAAGGAACCTGTCCTACCGGCACATGCAGGTGATCCTCGAGACCGAGTTCGGCGGCCTGCCCGAGGCCCTGGCCAACCTCTACGCGATCACCGGTGACCCGGCGACGCTGAAGACGGCGGAGCGCTTCTACCACGCGAGGTTCCTCGACCCCCTCACCGCCAACGTCGACAGCCTCGCTGGGTGGCAGTGCAACATCTCGACGCCGAAGGTCATCGCGGCGCTGCGGCTGGCCGAGGAGACCGGGAGCGAGAGGTACCGGGACGCGGCGGTCAACTTCTGGCGCATCTCGACGTCCCACCACGCCTACGCGATCGGCGGCCAGGGCAATCACGAGCACTGGGGGCCGCCTGACGTGGTGGCCGGGGCGCTGTCCAACGAGACCTGCGAGGGCTGCGTCAGCTACAACATGCTGAAGCTCACCCGGCTGCTGCACTTCCACCAGCCGGACAACCCGGCCTACCTGGACTACTACGAGCGCGCCCTGGTCAACCACCTGCTCGGCGCCCAGGACCCGGGGTCAAGGCACGGCTTCGTCGCCTACTACACGGGCCTGTCGGCCGGCGCGCACAAGCAGGTCCCCTCGAACTATTTCCCCCGGGTGAGCCAGGACATCTTCGCCACCGACTACGACACGTTCACCTGCGACACGGCGACCGGCCTTGAGATACCGACCCGCTTCACCGACACGATCTACAGCCGGGATCCCGACGCCGCCCTCAGGGTCAACCTGTTCATCCCCTCGCGGGTCCGGGCCGGTGGCCTGACCCTCCGTCAGTCGACTCGCATCCCCGAGGTCCCGGCGACGACCCTCGCGATCGAGGCGGGCACCGCGTCGATGACGCTGCGGGTCCGCGTCCCCGCCTGGGCCACGTCCGTGCGGGCCACCCTGAACGGTAGCCCACTGCCGGTGGCCCGAGGAACGGGCCGGGCTGGCTCCCAGGCCACCGGCACCCGGCAGGAAGCCATCGAGGTCACCCGCGCGTGGCGGCCAGGCGACGAGCTCGTAATCTCCTTCGGCATGGGCCTGGCCCTGCGGCCAGCGCCGGACGACCCGGGGGTCACCGCGGTCGCCTACGGCCCGGTGATCCTGGCCGCCCTGACCGGCGATGCCGTGCGCAGGCCGACCCTCGACATGTCCTCGATCCGGCAGGTGAGCGCGTCGCCCCTGGCCTTCGAGGCGACGGGATCCTTCGGGGGCCGTGATGGCGGGCGGGCCTTTTCCCTCATCCCGGTCGGCGACGTGGTCCACCAGCGCTACACGACCTACTGGCAGGCCCAGTAGCAGCGCCGCCGGATGTTTCCATAAGTTCATCCTTTCTCCGATCGTGGACGGCGGTGACGACCCGCACGCGGCCGCCGACCTGGCCACCTACCGCAAGCAGTGGGGCCTGCCCGTGGGCTACCACGGGCAACCGGCCAGGTCGCCGCCTCGATGTCGTTCCCGTCCTTCTGCCTGGACGACACCGGCAACAGCAGCGCGAGCAACACCAGGGCCGAGTTCGCGCAGTGCGTGAGGTCTAACGCCGGCCAGCACTGGGCGCTCGTGCCTGACGCGCGACTGCCAGAGTGCGGTGGAAACACCGCCATCGCTCAACCTGGACCAGTCGTTCCTGTTCCCGGCGGGCCCGGTGTTGTCGGCGGTGGGCACGATGTGCGCCGAGGATCCGGGCAACAGCGGCACCTCGGGTACCGCGGTCCGGCTCGAGCCGTGCGACGGCAGCACCGCCCAGGCCCGGGGGGACTTCTCCGACTTCCAGGACACCTACAACGGTGAGCCGTCCACTCACCATGGGTTGTGCCTGTCCTCGCTCATCAAGGTGGACGCCAACGGCGCCCCCGAGCTGGTCGAGGGCACCGGCGTCGTGATGTACACCTGCCTGCCCGCGCATCTGCCGGCCGGCATCACCAACCTGAACGCCGACTGGGTGACCACCGCCAACGGGGAGATCTACAACACCGACGCCGGCCTGTGCCTGGCCGACCCGGGCTCTTCTGCCGAGAAGGGCACCAAGCTGGTCCTGGCGGACTGCGACGGCGACGCCGGCGAGATCTGGGGCGTGGGCTGACCCCGTAGCGTAGCGAGACGTGACTCGGCCGGGACCGCTCGCCCGCGCGAGCGGTCCCGGCCGTGCTCACGCCACAGGCCCTAGTCCTGGGCAGGGCCGGGGCTGTCCTCCTGAGGGCCGCCGCTCTCCGCCCCGTCATCAGCTGGCCCGCCGTCAGCTGGCCCGCCGTCAGCCGGCCCGCCATCAGCCGGCCCGCCATCAGCCGGCCCGCCGTCAAGCGGGTCCCGCGGTGGCGGGGGTGGCCCCGTAACCGGCGGCTCCGGTGGCGCGGAGCCGGATGGCGGCGACTGTGCTTCTGGCGCGACGGCGGGCCGCCGCGGGCTGCGCATTCGCAGCGCAAGCGCGACCGCGGACAGCAGGAACAGGGCGCCCGTGACCCCGAGCCAGTGCCACAGGTACGGGTCCTGCGACAACGTGGTTGACGCCTGGTAGCGCGTTCGCAGCCGGAGGATCAGCGGGAACCAGACCAGGAACAGCAGCCCGGAAAGGGCGGCGGGCACCCGCAGGTAGTTGATCCAGCCCACTGCGGGCAGCCGCGCGGCCCGGTGCCTGAGCACGGCCGCCGCTGACCTGTCGGCCAGCGTGTACAGCGGGAAGAGCAGCAGGTCGTGGCCGATGACCGCGCCGATGAACCACACCGCGATGCCAGCGGGCCGGGATGGCACCAGCCGGGCGGCGGCGTAGCCGGCGACGGCGAAGCCACCGAGCAGGACGAGCAGGTGCAGTGGGTTCGCGCCGTACCAGCGCAGCAGGCGGCGCATGTCAGGCCTCGAAGGTCATGTTGGCGACCCATTTGGTGTTGTGCACCCCGGGGGCGGCGGGCACGATGACGCGGGCGGGAAACCCGTGGTCGAGGGACAGGTCCGCGCCGTTGACCCGGAGGGCGAGCAACGAGTCCGGGTTCATGACCTGTCCGGCTGACAGCACGACCCGGCTGAAGGCGCCACCGCGCTCCAGGGAGCTGACCAGGACGCTCCCGGGGTTGTCCACCCCGGCGAGCCGGGCGAGGTCCCGCAGCCGGACGCCGGTCCACTCCTGGTCGCCGGTGGACCAGCCCTCCACGCAGTTGATGGACAGGTGCGCGGTGTGCTGCGGCAGGGCGAGCAGCTCGGCCCTGGCCAGGGTGACCGGAGCGGCGGTGGCGCCGGTCCTGGCCAGGGCCAGCCGCCAGCTCGCCCCGGTCTGCGCGGCCGTGATGTGGCCCTCGGCGGCGGTAACGTTGATCTGGAAGTCGCCTGGCTTGTCCTGCCCGTGCGGTGCGAGCAGGGCCGTCCGGCGCAGCGGGCCGCCGATCGACTGGCCCACCGTCAGCGCCAGCAGGACCAGTGACCCAGCGCCAGCGAAGGCCAGCGCGCCGCGCCTGGAGATGGTGGGTGCCGCCGGATCGGGGCTGACGAGGAACCCGGCATCCAGCGGTTCTGGCCGCGTCCTGGCGGTGTTCACCCGCAACTCACGTAGCAGCCCGCGGCGGCGGATAGCGCGAACGACCGCGGGGAACTTCAAGGCGGCGTGGACTACGAAGGCTGCCGTGAAGACCCAGGCGCCATAGAAGTGCAGGGTGTAGAAGGACCCGGGAAACACGTACCACTGCTGGATGTTCATGATGCCGGTGGCGAACTCGAACACGGCCCCGCCGACGAGCAGGAACAGCGAGAGCCGTTCCAGCGCGTGCGCTGGGCTGCGGACCGGCGGCCACTCGAACAGCCTCGGCAGCACCGACCACAGCTTGGCCAGCAGGAACGGGACGAGGATCAGCCCCAGCGTGACGTGCGTGCCCTGGGTCAGCCGGTAGAGCCACTCTGGATGGGTAGGCCAGGAGAACAGGTAGAAGCCGAGCCATCCCTTGCCGCCGGTCGTGTCGTTGATCGGGCTGAGGTCTGGGTTGTAGGCGGCGTAGGACAGCAGCCCGGTCACGAACACGACCGGGATGCCAGCCAGCAGGATCAGGCCGAACACCGAGGTCAGCCAGGGCCCGCGGATGGGGCTTCGCCAGAAGGACCGGCGGAACGGGCCGGGCAGCTCCACGGGCATCGCCAGCCGTCCCTTGAGCCGTCGGGGTTGGTGGCCAGGATCAGGTGATTCCGTTGTGGCCGATGGGTCTTCGCTGTGGCTCATCACGAGGCTCCCGATGTGCTTTGCCTGGCCGGCCGCGGGGGCGGGCCGCCGAGTGCGCGCGCGACCGCGGCACATGACCCGTGGCCAACGGGAAGCCAGACGGAAACCGGCTGGACCGCGGCGCTGGGACGGAACGGGGCGGGCTGGATGCCCGCCAGCGGCATCTGCGGGCAGCGGCGGTAGTAGCGGGGCAGGTCGGCGGGAAAGCCCCGCAGGTCACCGTCGATCTCCGTGATGATCGCCGAGAACCCCCTGGCGGCTACCGTGCGGGCCACGCTGCGGGTGAAGTCGGCCTTGGCCGCCGGATCCGAGGCGCGCAGGACGTCGACCGCGGCGAGCTGGTCCTCGACCGCAGGGAGTCCCGCCATGAGCGCCAGGGCCGGGTCGGCCGGGATGGCGACCGTCCCGCCGAGCGACCGCAACCCCGATACCAGGCGCGAGCCCGCGGCGCGGTCCGCCGCCACCGGGACGGCCTGGCCCGGACGGAAGCCCGCGGCCAGCACCGCCAGCTGTGCGAGGACCAGGCCGCCAGCCACCCAGCTGGCGTATCGCCCGACTCTGCCGCTCGCCCTGCCGCCCGCCCTGTAGCCGGCCCAGGAGCCGGGTGGGCCGGCCAGCGCAAGCCCGGCGAGCAGCGCGACCACGAGGTAGGCGGGCAGCATGTCGTTGACGCCGCCGCCGGTATGGACCAGCGCGGCGAGGCTTTCCGCTACCAGCGCCAGGCAGCCGGCCACCAGCACCAGCGGCGTGCGGCGCGCGCCGAGCAGCACCGCCGCCAGCGCGATGCCCAGGGTGGGCACCAGGTACCGGCGCAGGAACTGGCCGACGGCGGCCGAGCTGAGCGCGTGCTGGCTCATCTGCTCGAAGACGTAGTACACGTACCAGCCATGACTGGCCAGCCCCAGTGCCAGGGTGCTGGCCCCGACGACGACGGCGTAGGCCGCCGTCGCGAGGAGGGCGAGTCGCCTGCGGGGCCCGCAGGCCAGTGCGGCGAGCAGCGCGACGCCCTCGGCGAGCCCGGTCTGCTTGGTGAGGAACGCGGCCGCGAGCAGCAGGCCAGCCATGATCGCCCCGCCCGGGCCGCGCGCCCACCGGGCCGCGTAGAGGCCGGCCACGCTCAGCGCGAGGAACAGCGAGTCAACCCGGGCGACGTCGAACCAGGAACTGGTGGCGGAATAGGTCGCCGCGAGCAGCCCCGCCGCGCCGAGGCCCGCGGCGAGGCTTCCGGTCTCCCGCTGGACCAGCCTGGCCATGATCGCGAAGCAGGCCAGCGAGGACACCAGCGACACCAGCCGCAGCGGGAGGTAGGACTGGCCGAGCACGCTGGCCGCGGCGGCGCAGACGCCGAAGTACAGCGGGGGATAGCCGTCGGGCACGTAGCTGACGCTCGGCGCCGGGTACAGCGGCTGGCCCGCGAGTATCCGGTGCACCTCGACGAGCGAGTTGCTTTCCAGCAGCTCAAGGGCGAAGGGATAGCCGATCCGGAGCAGCGCGAGCACGAGGTAGCCGCCGATCGCTGCCAGGCCAAGCGCCGCGGCGGCCCACCGCACCGCCCGCGCCGTGCCGGCCAGGCCGAGCCACCGCTGCCAGGCCAGCCCCTGGGCAGCTGGATGACTGCACGCGTCTGTGGTAATCGGCGCACTTGCACGGTCGTCCGGGATGGTCCAGGGGATCACGCTGTGTATTACACGCGCCGGAGGAGGCCACCGGCAACTCGGCCCCTAAGAGGTATTTGGGGGCATATGTCGGTTTTTGACTCTCGTTTCCCGAGCCATCGCCCAAGCCGGGCAGGTTCCGCTCACCGTTCGGAAAAATGGCCGCTGACCAGGCATTATACCTGTCATCGCGTTGCCGGGCGGTCATCGCCTGACCGGCTGGCAGCGATCGCCTGGTTGCCCTGCCAGCGAATATTACAAACCACGGATGGACAGCTCCGCAGCCTCGCCGGCAACCGTGTCGCCTACGTCGTCCTGGCCGGCAACCGTCTCGCCCGGGGCGCCGTGGCCGGAGGCGTCATCGCCCGGGATGTCCCCGCTAGGGGTACCTGCGTCGGGGATGCCCGCGCTGGGGATGCCTGCGTCAGGGGTGCCGATGTCAGGGATGCCGATGTCAGCGGAGCCGAGGCTGGAGGCGAGCGCGGGCAGCCGGATCTCGAAGCGGCAGCCGTCCCCGGCGTTGCCCACGCACACCTGGCCCTGGTGGGCCTCGACGATGCCACGCACGATCGCCAGCCCCAAGCCCGCGCCGCCGTCAGCGCCCGGGGTCCGGGCCTCGGTGCCCCGCCAGGCCAGGTCGAACACCGACGCCAGGTCGGCCTCGGGGATGCCGCCACAGCCGTCAGCCACGGTCATCAGCACGTCGTCCCCGTCAGCGGCGGCCGTCACGAGCACGCGGCCGTCCCGGGGGGTGTGCCTGATGGCGTTGGTAACAAGGTTCGCCAGCGCCCGGGACAGCTCGCGCGCGTCAGCCCGGACCACCAGCGAGCGGCAGGCCTCGCCCGCTAGCCGGACGCCGCGGGCGCTCGCGACCGGCTCCATGCTGGCCATCATGTCGCTGACCAGGTCGCTCGCCTCGACCGGGTCCAGGGCCAGGCTCAGCGTCCCCGAATGAATGCGGGACAGCTCGAACAAGTCCTCAACCATGACCGACAGCCGGGTCGCCTCGGCGTGGATCTGCCGGTGGTAGCGGGCGGGGTCGGCCGCGATGCCGTCCTGCAGTGCCTCACTCATCGCCTGCAACCCCGCCAGCGGGGCGCGCAGGTCGTGGGAGACCCAGGCGACCAGCTGGCGGCGTGAGGCCTCGACCAGCCGCTCCCGTTCCCTCGACTGGCGGAGCTTGTCCGCCGTGGCCGTCAGCTCCCGCGAGAGCGCCGCGAGCTCGGCCGCCATTGGCCCGGTCGGCGGGCTGAACCCGGCGCCTTCCTGGCCCAGCGAGCGGGCCGCCTGGCGCAGCGCCAGGCTGCCCGCCTCGACCTGGCGTCCGAGCAACCAGGCGAACCCGAACGCCACCAGGCCCGCCACCATGCACACCATGCCGACGACGCGCAGGTCGTGCTGCGAGATGAACATCGCGTTCGCGGTGCCGAGCGTGCCGGCCACGACCGAGAGTACGGTGACGGCGCCCGCCGCCATTAGCGACAGGCGCAGCGACGCCCGGCGCAGCAGCCAGATGGCCACGATCCCGATCGTGCCCACCGCGCCAGAGCAGCCCGCGGCGATGAGGACTATCTGTACCTGCGCACTCACTGTGTCCCCTGCTCGCTGCGGGGCGCATTGAGGGCGGCGCCTTCCCTCGCTCCCGCTCCTCGTTCCTCGGAGCTCCCGCTCAGTCCAGGCGCCGCCGCGCCCCTTCGCTCCTGTGTCCCCTGCTCGCTGCGGGGGGCATTGAGGGCGGCGCCTTCCCTCGCTCCCGCTCCTCGTTCCTCGGAGCTTCCGCTCAGTCCAGGCGCCGCCGCGCCCCTTCGCTCCTGTGTCCCCTGCTCGCTGCGGGGGGCATTGAGGGCGGCGCCTTCCCTCGCTCCCGCTCCTCGTTCCTCGGAGCTCCCGCTCAGTCCAGGCGCCGCCGCGCCCCTTCGCTCCTGTGTCCCCTGCTCGCTGCGGGGGGCATTGAGGGCGGCGCCTTCCCTCGCTCCCGCTTCTCGTTCCTCGGAGCTTCCGCTCAGTCCAGGCGCTGCCGCGCCCCTTCGCTCCTGTGTCCCCTGCTCGGTCACTGGGGTCGCATCCCATCGGTAGCCGACGCCCCATACGGTCTGCAGGTGAACCGGGGAGGCTGGCTTGTCCTCGGTCTTCTCCCTGATCCGGCGCACGCACACGGTGACGGTCGACAGGTCGCCGTAGGACCACCCCCAGACCTGCTCGAGCAGCTCGGGCCGGCTGAACGCGCGGCCCGGGTGGCGCAGGAAGAAGGCGAGCAGGTCGAACTCGCGAACGGTCAGGGTCAGGTCCTGGCCATCGCGACGGATCCGCCGGGCCACCACGTCGACCTCGAACCGGCCGGCCCGGTACGGCTCTGGGGCTGGCGCCTCGGCCGACGCGCGCCGCAGCACGGCCTGCACCCGCAGGGTGAGCTCCCGGGGGCTGAAGGGCTTGGTCACGTAGTCGTCGGCGCCGGTCTCAAGGCCAAGCACCCGATTGGCCTCCTCGCCGAGCGCCGTCAGCATGATCACTGGCACCGGCGGCTGGCTGCCCTGCGTGGTCCGCAGCCGCCTGCACACCTCAAGGCCGTCGATGCCGGGCAGCATCAGGTCGAGGACCACTAGGTCGGGCGGCCACTCCTGGGCAAGCGACAGGGCCGAAGGCCCGTCGGCGGCGTGCCGCGTCTCCAGGCCGACGTCCCGCAGGTAGTCGCCGACGACCTCGGCGATCGTCAGGTCGTCATCGACTACCAGAACCCGAGCGCTCATGATCCTCCTGCCATGTGCCCGCCCGCGGGCCGGGCGATCCGGTCGTCTCCGCGGGCCGGGCGGACACCCGGTTAGCGTACGGGCGTCACTGGGCCTTACCTGGCGAGGTTATGGCGCACCGGGCAGGGCCGGGCCGCCACCAACTCCCTTTCCACAATAACCACAGGAGGGTCCTCATGTCCCCGCAGCGCCGGGCTCGCGGCCCTAGTCCTCGGTGACCGCGCGGAGCAGGCCGGCGAAGTCCTCCTTGCAAGGACCGCAGGCCTGCAGGTGCACCGCGACCCCGGGGTAGCGCCCGCCCGCGTCCTGGCCGGCCGCCACGAGGTCGACGTAGATGTGCAAGACGGCCATGGCCTCGTCGCAGCCAACATCGCGCGGGTCGGTCCGCAAGAACCGTTCCAGTCGGTCCAGGTTTGTCATCGCTGCGTCACCCCCGCATCATCCTCCAGGTAACCATTGGCTACCAGCGCCCGGCGGATCTTACGCCGAGCGTCGAAGATCACCTTGTAGATCGCATTACGCCCCAGGTCAAGCTCGGCCGCCAGCGCGTTCAGCGGTATCCCGTCGACAACGATCGCCACGAAGACCCGCCGCTGGTGCGCGGTCAGGTCGTCCTCGACCACCCGGCGCACCTCCGCGAGGATGCCCGCCGACTCCGCCTGCTGTTCCGGGTCGATCCCGAGCCGATCGGGCAGCCGCTCCCACTGCCCGGCGTCAAGCGCCACCGGCGGGTCGCGCCAGTAGTGCCGGCCCAGCTTGCTTGAAACCTCAAGGATGACGAACCGGTAAGCCCAGGTAATGAACCGGCTCTCGCCCCGGAAGTCACCCAGCTTGGCCAGGATCGCGAGCATGGCGTCCCCCGCGGCCTGGTGCGCGACGTCATCGAGCTCTGGCCCCGCCACCGGGGTACTGGCCGACCGGCGCCGGACTTCGGCTAGGGCGATGCGGACCAGCCTGGCGTGCAGTTCCCGCTCGGCCGCCTGCCGCTCTCCGCCACTGGCCTCCAGGCGGCGCAGCCAGGCCGACGAGTCCTCGTCCAGGTCCTTGGCCCGCAGCCCGGCATGCTCCACGCCAGAAGGCTACCGCCAGGCGCGGCCGACCGCAGCAACTCACCCGCGGTGCCGCCGGGCACCCAGGCAGGCCGGAGGATCCTCGCGGGACTGGCCTCAGGGCGCCACCGCCCGCCGCACGCTCTCGCGCAGCAGGACCCGGCGGCGCTCGTGGTCGCTGGCGGGCTCGCCAGCGGTGGCGGTGTAGATGCCGCTGGCCGGCGACCAGGTGGACGCCAGCCCGATGACCAGGGCCAGCAGATCGACGGGGTCACCGGGGCGGAGCCGTCCGGCCGCCTGGGCCTTGGCGATGGCCTCGATCTTCGGCTCGTGCGCGACGTCATCGGAGATGAGGCCGGCCGGGCGCCGCTCCAGCCGGAGCCAGGTGATGAGGCGGACCAGGTCGGGACGGCGCAGGTTCTCGTCGTACAGGCCCACCGCCCAGCCGGGCAGGTCGTCCACGTCGAAGGGGACGGCGTTGGTGAAGCTGCCCACGCAGTGCGCGACGACCGCGTCGAACAGCCCGTCCTTGCTGCCGAAGTAGCCGTAGAGCTGGGCCTTGTTGGTCTGCGCGGCGGCGATGATGCGGTCGATCCTGGCGCCTGCGATGCCACGGGCCGCGAACTCCTCGGTGGCCGCCTCAAGGATGCGCCGGCTGGTCGCGGCACCCCGCGGGGTCGTCGGCAGCTCGGGCATGAGCTCATTTTAGCAAACAGACCAGTTGGTTTGTTTTGTCGGGCGAGGCGAGCTAGAGTGAAATAGACCGAATAGTCTGTCTGGGAGGGTCCGATGCGCGTTACCACCGGCTGGCATAGCACCGAAGGCTCGACGGAGCTGCGGCGAGTTCCGATCGAGCGCCGCGACCTGCGCGACGACGACATCGCGGTGCGGGTCGACTACTGCGGTGTCTGCCACAGTGACCTGCACGCGGTCCGCGGCATGATCAAGCCCGTCGAGGGGGGCCTGGTTCCGGGCCACGAGTTCACCGGGACGGTCACGGCCGTCGGCGTGGCGGTCAGCGGGCTCGCCCCGGGCGACCAGGTCGCGGTCGGGACGATCGTCGACTCCTGCGGAGCCTGCCCGATGTGCCAGGCCGGGCAGGAGAACTACTGCTACCAGGGCGCCACCTCCACCTATGGCGGCACCGACCGCGTTGACGGCACGACGACGAAGGGCGGCTACAGCCGCGAGTACGTGGTGCGGGAGAAGTTCGCCTACCGGCTGCCCGGCGGGCTTGACCCGGCGGCCGCCGCCCCGCTCATGTGCGCCGGCATCTCCGTGTGGGAGCCGATGCGAGCCGCCGGCGTCGGGCCGGGCAGCCAGGTCGCGGTGGCGGGCCTGGGCGGCCTTGGCCACCTCGCGGTGAAGCTCGCTGCCGCCCTTGGCGCCGAGGTCACCGTGCTGAGCCGCACGCCGGACAAGGCCGGCGACGCTCGCAAGCTCGGCGCGGCCGACCTCCTGCTCACGCACGACGACCAGCTTCCTGAGCGGGCGCGCGGCCGGTTCGACCTCATCCTTGACACCATCTCCGCCCCGCATGAGCTTTCTCCGCTGCTGCGCATGACGGCCCTGGACGGCACGCTCAGCCTGCTCGGCTTCCCGCTGCCGACCACGGTACAGATCATGGACCTGACCTACGGACGCAAGAAGCTGTCCTCCTCGGGCACGGGCGGTCGGCTGGGCACGGCCCAGATGCTGGCCTTCGCCGCCGAGCGCGGTATCGCCGCGGACATCGAGCTGCTCCCTTCCGCCCGGGTAGGGGAGGCCCTCAGCCGGCTGGACCGCGGCGACGTCCGCTACCGCTTCGTGCTGGACCTGTCCGACCTCGACCGCCCGCAGGCCTGAGGCGCCCGCCGGTGCCCGAGCCCTGGGCCGTTGTGCTCAGCGATGGTGGCTGGCGCGTGCGCGGAGTAGTGTCCCCGGCATGGAGGGACTCGCTGCCGCGGTCGTGCTGCTCGCGATCTTCGCTGGCATCCTGCTCGTAGTTGCCTTCGACCTGTTCTGCCTGGTGCATCTGGCGGCCCGCGATCAGCTCCGTGCCCTGCCCAAGCTGCTTTGGGCAGTTGCCATCGTGTGCATCAGCCCGCTCGGCGGCCTCGCCTACCTCGCCGTCGGCCGCCGCTTCGACCCGGCCCGCCTGATTGGCGACCATCGGCTGGCCGCGGGAGGGCGGCGTCACACCTAGTGACCTAGCGGGCCGCTAGGGTGAGGAGACATGGCTGACTGGATCCTTCAGGGCGATCGCCGGCTCTCCGACCTGGACGCGTCGGTGGCCGCGGCACTGGCCGCGCGGGTGGCCCCGCGCCCGGAGCCGCCGTCACGCGAGAACGGGTGAGCCGGTCATCGCCCCCTTGCGCTGAGGCGGCCATGCCGCGGGCGGGCCGCCCGCGGCAGTGGGCGTGATCGGCGCCATGGACCTCTTCACCAGCCTGCGGGTCGAGTCCGCGATCTCCTACCTGATCGCATTCCTGGTACCGGCATTCGACGCCATCTTGCCCGTGCTGCCGGCCGAGGCGCTGATCATCGCGCTCGGCGTGGCGACAGCGGGCCGGACGGACCCCAGGATCGCGCTGCTCGTCGGCTGCGCCGCGCTGGGCGCGTTCACCGGGGATAACCTCGCCTACCTGCTCGGCCGGCAGTTCGGGCCGTTCGTCGAGCGGCGCTTTTTCTCCTCGGAGAAGGGGGCGAAGCGGCGAGCCTGGGCCGAGCGCTCGCTCCAGCGCTTCGGCGTGCTGATCATCGTGGTCTGCCGGTTCATCCCGGCGGGCCGTACTGCGGTCACGCTCAGCTGTGGCCTGCTGCGGTACTCCCGCCGCAAGTTCGTGGTCGCGACCGGAGCCGGGGCGGTGATCTGGGCGCTCTACGCGTTCTTCGCCGGGCGGGTAGGCGGCCGGGCGTTCCAGGACAAGCCGTGGGCGGGCTTCCTGGTAGGACTCAGTGCCGCGGTGGTGATCAGCGTGCTCGTCGAGGCGATCCGCCGGGTCGCCCGGTGGCGCAGCAAGCACCAGCGAGGGTAATGCCAGTCCCTCGGCCGACGGCTGCCCGGAGGCTGTTAGCTTCCCGCATGGCTTGCCGGTTTTGGTGCCAAATAGTCCTTATGTCCGCGCTAGCTTCGACCGAGAGGCGGCAGCGCGCGGGCGCGGTCACTGAGCGTCAGGGTGACGCGATGCAGGCGGGCGCCGGGGACTTGGAGGATGCGGATGACCGAGCCGACGCGGCCCGGCGAGCCTCCTGCACGGCATCACTACCCCCGCGAGCCCGCTGACGGGCGGGACGCCCCTTCCCCGCGGCCGACGTTCACCCCGCGATCGGCGGCGCCCAGGCCCCCCGGCCCACGGCGCCGGGACGACGACCGGCCGCCAGGCCCCAGGCACCGGGACGACGACCGGCCGCCAGGCCCCAGGCACCGGGACGACGACCGGCCTCGCCCGACCTTCACGCCGCGGGAGGGCTACTTCCCGCCACCCGATGCCAGGAACCGGGCGGCCTACCCGCCGCCGGAGATGTACATGCCGGCCCCGGGAATCCCGCAGGACTACACGCAGCCCTTCAACTTCCCGGCGGAGCTGTCGCGACTCGACGGGCCGGCCCGGGAGGCACCGGGCGAATGGCGACCGCCGCCCAGCGGGGATAGCCGCACCAGGGCCGAGGCCACCGAGGCCACCGAGGCCACAGGCCGCCCGCCCGCCCGGGCCGAGGCCCAGCCGAACCTGGCCCGGGCCAGCCAGGCGATAGCGCTCGGAACGCTCGTATCGCGCGGCTCTGGGTTCCTGCGCACGTTCGTGCTCTTGTACGCCCTCGGCACGGGAGCGCTCGCCGACGCCTACAACAACTCCAACGCGCTGCCCCAGACGTCTACTACCTGTTCCTTGGCGGGATCTTCACCAGCGTGGTGGTGCCGCTGCTGGTCAAGGCGGCCAAGAACGACCCGGACAAGGGCGAGGCGTACGCCGAGCGGATCTTCACCCTTGGCGTGGTCTCGCTGCTCACCGTCACGGTGATCGGGACGCTGCTGGCCGGCCCGCTGGTCGGCCTCTACGCGGGCAACCTCGGCCGCTCGCCGGCCGCCGTGGCCGAGCATCAGCAGATGGTGCTGCTCGCGCACTTCTCCATGCCCCAGATCTTCTTCTTCGGGATGGACTCGCTACTGGGCGCGATCCTGAACACCCGCGGCCGGTTTGGCGCCAACGCGTGGACGCCGGTCATCAACAACGTCGTGGTCATCGCGATCGTCGCCATCTACATCGCCACCGTGGGGCTGCACAAGACACCGCTGACCGTCTCGCCCTCCGGCGTCAGGCTCCTCGGCGCCGGCGCCCTGCTCGGCATCTTGATCCAGTCCATCGCGCTGTTCCCTGTACTGCGCCGGGCCGGGTTCAGCATGCACCTGCGATTCCGCTTCCGGCGCGCTGAGCTGGGGGAGATCCGCCGGATGGCCAGCTGGATGCTGGGCTACGTCGGCTCTCAGTGGGCGGCCAACCTGGTCGTGCAGCGAGTGGCGAACTCGGCCGCGGCCCACCGAGCAGCCGGGGACGGCTACTCGGCCTACTTCAACTCCTGGCAACTGTTCCAGCTTCCTTACGCGGTCGTGGGGATCTCGGTGATCAGCGCGCTGCTGCCGCGGATGAGCGGGCACGCGACCGACCGCAGGTACTCCAAGGTCCGGGAGGACTTTTCCACCGGCGTCCGGCTCGCCTCGGTCATCGTGATGCCCGCCGCGGTCTTCCTCGCCGCGCTCGGCCCGCCGTTGTGCGAGTTCCTCTTCGCCCACGGCAGCACCTCGCCCGAGAAGGCCAGGTACATCGGCGAGGTATTCAGCGCGTTCTCCCTCGGCCTTGAGGGGTTCATGCTGACCCAGTTGCAGCTCCGGGTGTTCTACGCGTTCCGTGAGAACCGCGCCCCGGCTCTCATCGGCATGCTCATGCTGGTGGTCGGCGTGGTCGGCGACCTCGTCGTGCTCACGGTGCTGCCGCCGACGCGGGTGGTCATCGGGCTTGCCGCCGTCTACGGCCTGGTCACGCTGACCGGTGCCACGGTGGCCTGGCCGATGCAGTTGCGCCGGGTGGGCAGCCTGGATGGCCGCCGGATCAGCCGGAGCCTGTCCCGGATGTTCCTGGCCACGCTGCCCGGGCTCGTCTTCGCCTTCGCGACGATGGCCGTCGTCGGCCGGGTCCTCGCTGCGCCTAGCGCCCTCTACGGCCTGGTGAGCACCGTGATCGGCGGTGGCGGCGCGCTGATCCTGTACGCCATCTGCGCGAGGCTGCTCAGGATTGAGGAGTTCAGCGTCTTCGTGCGCTCGGTCGCCGGACGCCTCGGGCGGTTATGCGAGGCGGTGGCCACCGGGGCCTGCGGTCACCACCGAGGCCGGGCGGGGGAGGCTCCAGTCGGCCAGTCGTCATCCGGGTACGCCTGGAGAATGACCTGCCCGGCCCGCGTCTCACCGATCCGAGTGAACCGGCCGTCCACCGGGTCGGACAGGCTGACCGTCGTCAGGACTAGGCCAAGGCGCCCCTCGCCGGCGGCGCGAGTAGCCGTCCATGAGATCCAGCGAATGCCCGAGATGGTGCCGCCGCCGACGGCCCGGTTCAAGGCGATGGCGGCGGGCTTCCGCCCGGTGTAGCTGCCGAACGTAACCGTCGGCGTCCCGGCGTTCGCGGAGTGCTCGCGCACGCGGATGGCGTAGGCCGCCCCGGCGCCGATCATGACCGCGACCGCGGCCGTGCCCGCCAGGAGCGTCGTCGTCGGGCGGCGTCGCGGCGGCCTGACGGCCGGCGCCGCGGGCGCCGGGGCCGCAGGCGGCTGCCAGGTGCGGCGCAAGACGATCTGGGTGGGCGGGTGGTCGCGTCCTCCTGCCGGGACATAGGCCCGGGCCCTGGCCACTCCCGTTGTCAGCCGGGCCAGCAGGTCGCGGGCGCCGGGCCGGGCGGCCGGATCCTTCGACACCGCGGCCAGCACGAGCGGCCGCAGGTCCGCGGGGACGGCGGCGATGTCCGGGCTGTCGTGCAGGATGCGGAAGAACAGGACCTCGGCGGGCCCGGTGCCGAATGGCGGCCTGCCGCTGGCCGCGTACGCCACCGTCAGGCCCCAGGCGAAGATGTCGGCTGGCTGCCCCGGCTTGCCGGTGATCTGCTCGGGGGCCATGTAGCCTGGCGACCCCATCGTCGTGCCCGTCCGGGTCAGGACGGTACCGTCCAGGGCCTGGGCGATGCCGAAGTCAATGACCTTAGGCCCCTGCCGGGTAAGGAGCACGTTGCTTGGCTTGAGGTCGCGGTGGACCACGCCCGCCTCGTGGATCGCCACCAGCGCCTCGGCCAGGCCGGTCGCGAGGCCGTAGAGCATGTCGTGGCCAAGCGGCCCGCTCTCGCCCACCTGCTCGGACAGGGCCGGGCCGTCGGCGTACTCGGTGACGAGGTACGGGCTGGCCGCCTCGGTGTCGGCCTCGACGACCCGGACGGTGCACAGCCCGTGAACCCGGGCGAGCAGCGCGACCTCGCGGCGGAACCGGGCGCGAAACTCCGGGTCATCGCCGACTTCAGGGCGCACGACCTTAACCGCGACCTGGCTGCGGTCCCGGGCCTCGCCCAGGTAGACGACCCCCATGCCGCCCGCGCCGAGGCGCGCCGTGAGGCGGAACCGCCCGATCCGCGCGGGGTCACCTTCCCTGAGGGACATCAGGGCCACCCCGAGCCTCCTATAGCCAGCCAGCCGATAGTCCCGCCAAATCGTGGCATCCACGGGGCGGCCTCCACCGCCAATAGCTGCGAATAGTTATCGACACGTAAGCGGCCGCTGCGGCACGGTCGCCGATTTCTCTCACTTGCGCCCCATTGACGTCACACGGGCCGCATGCTTCCATTATGGGCAATGGGCTGGCCATAAACCATTAAAACGGCCCCGCGCGACCGGCGTGCTGGACCGGAAGGGAAGGCCGTGACGCAAGCCGAGGGACTGCTCACGATCGACGAGCTGCGATCGCTCGTGTCGGCGGGCAAGGTGGACACGGTGGTCATCGCGATCACCGACATGCAGGGCAGGCTCCAGGGCAAGCGCTGTGCCGCGAAGTACTTCCTCGAGGTGGTGGTACCGCACGCGGCCGAGGGGTGCAACTACCTGCTGGCGGTCGACGTGGACATGCAGACCGTAGGCGGGTACGCGATGTCGTCCTGGGAGGGCGGCTACGGGGACTTCGTCATGAAGCCGGACCTGGGCACGCTGCGGCTCATGCCCTGGCACGAGGGCACCGCGCTAGTGCTCTGCGACGTGCAGTGGGAAGACGGGCGCCCCGTCACCGCCTCGCCGCGCCAGGTCCTGCGCCGCCAGCTCGACCGGCTGGCCGCGCGCGGGCTGGTCGCCTACGTGGGCACCGAGCTGGAGTTTATGCTGTTCAAGGACGCCTATGAGGCGGCCTGGGACAAGGGCTACCGGAACCTCGAGCCCGCCAGCCAGTACAACGTCGACTACTCGCTCATGGGCACCGGGCGGGTCGAGCACGTGCTGCGGCGCATCCGCAACGGCATGACCGGGGCGGGGATGTACGTGGAGTCGGCCAAGGGCGAGTGCAACCTGGGCCAGCACGAGATCGCCTTCCGCTATGCCGACGCGCTGACCACCTGCGACAACCACAGCATCTACAAGACCGGCGCCAAGGAGATCGCCAGCGCCGAGGGCATGAGCCTGACGTTCATGGCCAAGTACGACGAGCGCGAAGGCAACTCTTGCCACATCCACATCAGCCTGCGCTCGGCGGACGGCGACCCCGTGCTGGCGGGGGACGGGCCGCACGGCTTCTCCCCGATGATGGAGCACTTCCTCGCCGGGATGCTGGCCGCCCAGCCGGAGCTGACCTACTTCCTCGCGCCGAACATCAACTCCTACAAGCGGTACGTGCCCGGCAGCTTCGCCCCGACCGCCATCGCCTGGGGCGAGGACAACCGCACCTGCGCGTTCCGCGTGGTCGGGCACGGTGAGTCGCTGCGCGTGGAGAACCGGATACCCGGCGGCGACGTGAACCCCTACCTGGCCGTCGCCGCGCTGGTCGCCGCCGGACTGCACGGCATCGACAGTGAGCTGCCGCTCGAGCCCGCGTTCACCGGCAACGCCTACGACTCGGACAAGCCCCGGGTGCCGGCGAGCCTGCGCGACAGTGCCGACCAGCTCGCGCGGGGCAAGGTCGCGCTGGCCGCGTTCGGCCCCGACGTCATCGACCACTACCTCAATGCCGCGCGGGTCGAGCTGGCCGCCTACGCCGCCGCCGTCACCGACTGGGAGCGGTTCCGTGGCTTCGAGCGTCTCTGAGCGGGTGGCCGACGGGCGCATCGAGACGGGCGGCGCCGACGCCGGCACCGCCGGGCACCGTCCGCTTATCGGCCTGACGGCCTACACGGAACGCGCGCAGATGCTGGTCTGGGACACCGAGTTCGCGTTGCTGCACCACGCCTATGTCGAGGCCGTGACCCAGGCCGGCGGCATCGCGGTGCTGCTGCCGTCGCAGGACCAGGGGGCGCAGGCGCTGGTCGAGCGACTGGATGGGCTGGTGCTCACCGGGGGCGCGGACGTCATGCCCGAGCGCTACCGCCAGCAGCCGCAGCCGCACACCACGATCGTCCGCCCCGGGCGCGACGAGTGGGAACTGCGCCTGCTCGACCGCGCGCTGGCGGCCGGCCTGCCGGTGCTTGGCGTGTGCCGGGGGGCGCAGCTGCTCAACGTGGCCCTCGGCGGCACGCTTGACCAGCATCTTCCCGACAAGCTCGGACACACCGGGCACTGCCCGGCGCCGGGGGCCTTCGGCACGACCCAGGTGACCCTCACGGCCGGCAGCACGCTGGCCGCGGTGCTCGGCCCGCAGGCCAAGGTGGCCTGCTACCACCACCAGGCCCTCGGCCAGGTCGCCACCGGCCTTGCGGTCACCGCGCGGTCACAGGACGGTGCGATCGAGGCGGTCGAGCTGCCCGGCCACCGCTTCGTGGTTGGCGTGCAGTGGCATCCGGAGCAGAACGGCGAGGACCATCGCCTCTTCGCCGCGCTCGTGGCGGCGGCGGTCGACAAGCACCAAGCGAACCGGAGAGCAAGCCTTGCCCACCCATGACGTGATCAACCCCGCGACCGAGCAGATCGTCCAGCGGGTGCCGCTGGCCGGCCTGGAGGAGGCGGACGCGGCGATCGACCGGGCCGCGGCCGCCCAGCAGACCTGGCGCGCCCTCGCCCCGGCCGACCGCGCCCGGCTGCTGCGGCGCTTCGCCGAGGCGGTGGACGCCGACCTTGAGAACCTCGCGCGGCTTGAGGTCGCCAACTCGGGCCACCCGATCGGCAACGCGCGGTGGGAGGCCGGCAACGTCCGCGACGTGCTGAACTACTACGCCGCGGCCCCTGAGCGCCTGTTCGGCAGGCAGATCCCCGTGGCCGGCGGCGTCAACGCCACGTTCAAGGAGCCGCTCGGCGTCGTCGGCGTGATCGTGCCGTGGAACTTCCCCCTGCCGATCGCCGGCTGGGGACTGGCCCCGGCGCTCGCGGCCGGGAACGCGGTCGTGCTCAAGCCCGCCGAGCTGACCCCGCTGACCGCGATCCGGCTGGGCGAGCTGGCCCTGGCGGCCGGGCTCCCGGAAAACGTCTTCCAGGTCATCCCGGGCAAGGGCACGGTGGTGGGGGAGCGGTTCGTCACCCACCCTCAGGTGCGCAAGGTCGTCTTCACCGGCTCCACCCGCGTGGGCAAGCACCTCATGGCCGGCTGCGCCGAGCAGGTCAAGCGGGTGACGCTCGAGCTGGGCGGCAAGAGCGCGAACATCGTCTTCGCCGACTGTGACCTGGAGAAGGCCGCCGCGACCGCGCCCTACGGCGTGTTCGATAACGCCGGCCAGGACTGCTGCGCCCGCTCGCGCATCCTGGTGGAGCGGACCGCGCTGAGGCGGTTCATGGAACTGCTCGAGCCCGCCGTCAAGGGGGTGCGCGTCGGCGACCCGGCCGACGAGAAGACCGAGATGGGGCCGCTCATCTCGGCCGGGCAGCGCGCCAGCGTGGCGTCCTATGTCCCCGACGACGGGCAGGTCGCCTTCCGCGGCCAGTGCCCGGACGGTCCCGGCTACTGGTACCCGCCGACCGTCCTCGCGCCGGTGGAGGTCGGCTCGCGGCAGTGGCGCGAGGAGATCTTCGGCCCGGTGGTCGCCGTGGTGCCGTTCGACGACGAGGCCGACGCGATCCGGCTGGCCAACGATTCCGAGTACGGCCTGTCCGGCTCGATCTGGACCCGCGACGTCGGGCGCGCCTTCCGGGTCGCCCGGGCGGTCGACAGCGGCAACCTCTCGGTCAACTCTCACTCGTCGGTGCGGTACGCCGCGCCGTTCGGCGGCTTCAAGCAGTCCGGCCTCGGCCGGGAGCTCGGTCCTGACGCGGTCGACGCGTTCACCGAGACCAAGAACGTGTTCATCGCGACTGACATCTGAAAGAGGCAGGGCAACATGGGCAACATCGGCAACCGCCTCGAGGGCCGGGTGGCCGTGGTCACCGGGGGCGGGAGCGGCATCGGCCTCGCCTCGGCGAAGCGGCTGGCCGCCGAGGGCGCGAAGGTCGTCATCGGCGACATCGACCCGGTGGCGGGCAAGGCCGCGGCCGACGAGGCCGGCGGGCTGTTCGTGCCGACCGACGTCACCAGCGAGGCCGATATCGAGGACCTGTTCAAGGCGGCGTCCGACACCTACGGCGCGGTGGACATCGCCTTCAACAACGCGGGCATCTCGCCGCCGGACGACGACTCGATCCTGGTCACCGGGGTTGACGCCTGGCGCAAGGTGCAGGAGGTCAACCTCACCTCGGTCTACTACTGCTGCAAGCACGCGATCCCGCACATGCAGCGCCGGGGCGGGGGGTCGATCATCAACACCGCCTCGTTCGTCGCGCTGATGGGCGCGGCCACGTCCCAGATCTCCTACACCGCGAGCAAGGGCGCCGTCCTGGCCATGTCGCGGGAGCTTGGCGTCCAGTTTGCCCGCGAGGGCATCCGGGTCAACGCCCTGTGCCCTGGGCCGGTGAACACGCCGCTGCTGCGGGAGCTGTTCGCCAAGGACCCGGAGCGGGCGCAGCGCCGCCTCGTGCACATCCCCATGGGCCGGTTCGCCGAGCCGGAGGAGATCGCCGCCGCGGTCGCGTTCCTCGCCAGCGACGACTCGTCGTTCATCACGGCGTCAACGTTCCTGGTCGACGGGGGTATCTCAAGCGCATACGTAACACCGCTGTAAATGATTGCTGACCAAGGAGGACCGTCATGATAGAAGATGACGGCGTCGGGTCGCCGACCCTGGCGCACGCGCCCACCGACGACGAGAAACGACTGCACGAGCTGGGCTACGCCCAGGAACTTCGCCGGCATATGTCCGGCTTCACCAACTTCGCCGTCTCCTTCACGATCATCTCGATCCTGTCCGGCTGCCTCACCCTCTACGGGTATGGCATGAACACCGGCGGCCCGGTCCTCATCACCTGGGGCTGGCCGGTGGTCGGGCTGATGACGCTGTTCGTTGGCCTGGCCATGGCCGAGGTCTGCTCCTCGTTCCCGACCGCCGGCGGCCTCTACTACTGGTCAGCCAAGCTGGCACCGCGCAACGCGGCGGCCTGGTCCTGGTTCACCGGATGGTTTAACTTCCTGGGGCAGGTCGCGGTGACCGCCGGCATCGACTTCGGCGCGGCGTTCTTCCTCAACGCGCTGCTCGACGTGCAGTGGGGGTTCGATACCCGGCCGTGGCACACGATCGTGCTGTTCGCCGCGATCCTCGCGCTGCACGGCGTGCTGAACTCCTTCGGCGTGCGGCTGATCGCGCTGCTGAACAACGTGTCCGTCTGGTGGCACATCCTCGGGGTGCTCGTCATCGTCGGCGTGCTCGTGTTCGCGCCGGCCAAGCACCAGTCGGCCTCGTTCGTCTTCACCCACTTCGTCAACAACACCGGCTGGCACTCGACCTTCTACGTGCTGCTGCTCGGCCTGCTGCTGGCGCAGTACACGTTCACCGGGTACGACGCGTCGGCCCACATGACCGAGGAGACGCGGGACGCGGCGGTGGCCGGCCCGCGCGGCATCGTCACCTCGATCCTCGTCTCGCTGGTGGCCGGCTGGGTGCTGCTCATCGGGGTGACGTTCGCCATCCAGAACTACGGCACGGAGGTCGGCGCGACCGTGCCCCCGGCGCAGATCTTCGTCGACGCGATCGGCGCGACCGGCGGCAAGCTGCTGCTGCTGGTGGCGATCGGCGCCCAGCTGTTCTGCGGGATGTCGTCGGTCACCGCCAATTCCCGGATGATCTACGCGTTCTCCCGCGACGGGGCGCTGCCCGGGTCTGCGTTCTGGCACAAGATCAACGTGCGGACGCGGACGCCCACCAACGCGATCTGGCTGGCCGTGGTGGGCGCGCTCATCCTGGGCCTGCCCTACCTGTGGAACAGCACCGCCTACGCGGCGGTCACGTCCATCGCGACGATCGGCCTGTACGTGGCCTACGTGATCCCCACGTTCCTGCGGTTGCGGCTCGGCTCGTCGTTCGTCCGCGGGCCCTGGCACCTGGGCCGGTGGTCAAAGCCGATCGGGATCATCGCGATCACCTGGGTGGTCATCATCACGATCCTGTTCATGCTGCCGGCCGCGTCCCCGATCACCTGGAAGACCTTTAACTACACGGTCATCGCGGTGGTGGTCGTCCTCGGGTTCGCCGGCATCTGGTGGCTGGCCTCGGCGCGCAAGTGGTTCACCGGGCCGAAGGTCCAGGGCACGGCGGAGGAACTGGCCGCCATCGAGTCGGAGCTCAGCTAGGCCGCCCAGCCGGAGTAGCCCCTTCTGCCTGGGCTACTCCGGCTGCCTGGGCTACTCCGGCTCCGGCGCCTGTGGGGGGTTGCCCCGGCGCCCGCCCCTATCCTTGTCAGCAGGTCCGCGGCATGAGCACCGGCGCTCTGGCCGCGGGAATGGAGGCTAAGGTGGCTGTCAGTGTCTTCGACCTGTTCTCGATAGGCATCGGCCCGTCGAGCTCGCACACTGTCGGTCCGATGCGGGCCGCGCGGATGTTCGCCCGGCGCCTGGACAACGAGGGACTGCTGCCCAAGGTGGCCCGGGTCCGGGCCGAGTTGTTTGGCTCGCTGGGCGCCACCGGGCACGGGCACGGGACCCCCAAGGCCGTGATGCTGGGACTCGAGGGTCACCAGCCGACCACTGTCGACGTGCGCCGGGTGGAGGCGGACCTCGCGCGCATCCGCGATAGCGGGCGACTGCGCCTGCTTGGCAGCGAGCGGGGCGACGCCCATGCGGTCGCCTTCGACTCCGACCAGGACCTGGTGCTGCACCGGCGCAAGAAGCTGCCCTACCACTCCAACGGCATGCAGATGTTCGCGTTCGACGCCGATGGGGGGCAGCTAGCGGCCAAGACCTACTACTCGGTCGGTGGCGGGTTCGTGGTCGACGAGGACGCGATCGGTGCCGACCGGGTGGTACCGGACGACACTGTGCTGAAGTACCCGTTCCGTACCGGCGCCGAACTGCTGCGGCTGGCCGGGTCGACCGGCCTGTCCGTGTCCGGGCTGATGCTCGAGAACGAGCTGGCCTGGCGGGGCGAGGCCGAGGTGCGGGCCGGGCTGCTTGAGATATGGCTGGTCATGCGCGAGTGCGTGGCCACCGGGATCGCCACCGAGGGCATCTTGCCCGGTGGCCTGAAGGTCCGGCGCCGCGCCCCGGCACTGGCCCGGGCGCTGCGGGCCGAGGGCCGCAGGGAGTTGCACGCCAGCGAGTGGGTCACGCTGTGGGCGATGGCGGTCAACGAGGAGAACGCGGCCGGCGGGCGGGTGGTCACCGCCCCGACCAACGGAGCGGCCGGCATCATCCCCGCGGTGCTGCACTACTTCATGGAGTTCGTGCCCGGGGCCGACGAGGACGGGGTAGTGCGGTTCCTGCTGGCCGCGGGGGCCGTCGGGATGCTGTTCAAGGAGAACGCCTCGATCTCCGGCGCTGAGGTCGGCTGCCAGGGCGAGGTCGGCTCGGCCTGCTCGATGGCCGCCGCGGGCCTGGCCGAGGTGCTGGGCGGCAGCCCGGAGCAAGTGGAGAACGCCGCGGAGATCGGCATGGAGCACAACCTGGGGCTGACCTGCGACCCGGTCGGCGGGCTGGTGCAGATCCCGTGCATCGAGCGCAACGGCATGGCCGCGGTCAAGGCGATCACCGCCGCGCGGATGGCCCTGCGCGGCGACGGCAAGCACCATGTCTCCCTGGACAAGGTCATCAAGACCATGAAGGAGACCGGGCGCGACATGTCGGTCAAGTACAAGGAGACCGCTCGCGGCGGGCTATCGGTTAACGTCATCGAGTGCTGACGTATCGCGCCGGCCCGGGCGAGCCTTTCGCCCCGGAGGAAGTAATCTCTTAGGGTCAGGTCATAAGCAACGGGAGCGTCTACGCGGGCGCGCGCTCGCTCACGAAGGGCCCGAGGAGGGCAGCGTGGCAGCCACTGGCGGGGTACCGGGGCCGTCCGCGCCGGCGGGAGCCGTCGATGACGCGCTGTTCCGCCCGGTCCGGGCGGGCAACGCCTTCGAGGAGACGGTGGAGCGTCTGCTCCAGACCATCCGCCTCGGCGTCGTTGCCCCCGGCGAGCGACTGCCTGCCGAGCGTGAGATGGCCGCCCGCCTCAACGTGAGCCGGGTGACGGTCCGCGAGGCGATCCGGGCCTTGCAGCAGGCGGGCTACGTTCAGTCCCACCGCGGCCGGTACGGCGGAACCTTCGTCAACCGCACCCTGCCCCGCCCGAGCCGCAGGAACCTCAGGCAGGTGGCCCAGGAGATGGGCAGCACGCTTGAGGACGCCCTCACCATGCGCTATGTCCTCGAGGTCGGCGCAGCCGAGGCGGCCGCCCTGCGCCCGCTGACCGACGCCGACCGGGACAACCTGCGGCAGCGCCTGCAGGAGGCCACCGACGCCGGCCTTGAGGACTTCCGTCGCCACGACTCGCGCCTGCACCTGGCGATCGCCGAGGTCGTCGGCTCGCCCTCCCTCACCTCGGCGGTGGCCGAGGCCAGGGGCCGCCTCAACGAGCTGCTCAACGTTATCCCGCTGCTTGACCGTAACATCGAGCACTCCAGGGAGCAGCACGCCGAGATCATGGCGGCCATCTTGGCCGGCGACGCCGACGGCGCGCGGCGGGCCATGATCGCGCACCTGTCCGCCACCAGCTCGCTGCTGCGCGGCTTCCTCGAATAGCACCCCAGGGCACCAGGCCCGGCCGCTCAGCGGACCTGGCGCTACCGCGCTGGTGGCCTTTATCGGCGGTCGCCGACTGTATGAGGGCAGGTCCCCGTTTATGCCGGCCGGGGCGTAATTGCGTTGCGCGTCGTGCCTGGTGGGCTTAGCTTGTGGCCGTGATGATGCCGGTGAGGGCCGCGGGGCCTGCCCCGAGGGACAACGGAGCATGCGCATCCAGAGCAGGCGGTAAATGGGCTTACCCTTGTGGTCTGGTAGCGATTGCCTGCAAGTGCCCCCGGTGTGGTTACTCGTCCCTGATCCGGGCCTGTTCCCCGCGGTGGCTGCGTTCGCGGTGGTCCGCGACGCCGCTGGGCGAATTCTGCCCGCCCAGCTCGACGGAGGATGAGGGAGTCCTGTGCTGATCCGCCTGTTGCGCACCTACCTGCGCCCGTACCGCAAGCCGCTAGCGCTCCTGCTGGTGCTGCAGCTCGCGCAGACGCTAGCCACGCTGTACCTGCCGACGCTGAACGCGGACATCATCGACAACGGCGTGATCTTTCACGACACGCACTACATCCTGGTGGTCGGCGGCTGGATGATCGCCATCACCCTGGCCCAGATCGTGTGCGCGATCGGCGCCATTTACTACGGCGCCCAGGTCGCGATGGCCCTCGGCCGCGACGTCCGGCAGGCGATCTTCAGCCGGGTGCTGATGTTCTCCGACCGCGAGGTGAACCACATCGGCACCGCGTCGCTGATCACCCGGACCACCAATGACGTCCAGCAGGTGCAGATGCTGGCCATCATGACGTTCACCCTGCTGCTTTCCGCGCCAATCATGTGCGTCGGCGGGATCATCCTCGCGCTGAACCAGAACGTCCCGCTGTCCTCGCTACTTCTCGTGGCCGTTCCGCTGCTCGCCGTCATCCTCGGGCTGATCATCTCCCGGATGCGGCCGCTGTTCCGGCAGATGCAGGAGCGGCTGGATGGCATCAACCAGGTACTGCGGGAGCAGATCACCGGGGTACGGGTCATCCGCGCGTTCGTGCGTGACGCCCGCGAGCGCGAGCGGTTCGACCGCGCAAGCACCGAGCTGTTCGACGTCTCGCTCGGGGCGGGCAAGCTGATGGCGCTCATGTTCCCATCGGTACTGCTCGTTCTGAACCTGTCCACTACGGCCGTGGTGTGGTTCGGCGGGCACCTGGTCGCGGACGGAACAATGCAGATCGGGGCGCTGACCGCGTTCATCACCTACCTGGCCCAGATCCTGACCTCGGTCATGATGGCGACGTTCATGTTCATGCTCGTGCCGCGGGCCGAGGTCAGCGCTGAGCGGATCATGGAGGTCATCGACACCGAGCCGAGCGTCGCCGCCCCGGCTAGCCCGCTGCCCGCGGGCCCGCAGCCGGGACGGCTGGAACTGCGCGATGTCGAGTTCCGCTACCCCGGGGCCGAGCAGCCGGTACTGCGCGACATCAGCCTGACCGCACTGCCCGGCCGGACTACGGCGATCATCGGCGGTACCGGCAGCGGCAAGACCACGCTGGTCAACCTGATACCGCGGCTGATCGACGTCACCGCCGGGTCGCTCCTTGTCGGTGGCGTCGACGTGCGGGAGCTCGACCCGGCCGCGCTGGCGGCGGCCGTCGGCCTGGTGCCGCAGAAGCCGTACCTGTTCTCAGGCACCGTGGCCAGCAACCTGCGCTACGGTAACCAGCAGGCCACCGACCAGGACCTGTGGCGCGCGCTGGAGATCGCGCAGGCCCGCGACTTCGTCGAGCGGATGCCGGACGGGCTGGACTCACCGATCGCCCAGGGCGGCACGAACGTGTCCGGTGGCCAGCGGCAGCGCCTGGCCATCGCCCGGGTGCTGGTGCACCAGCCGCAGATCTACCTGTTCGACGATTCGTTCTCCGCGCTCGACTACGCGACCGACGCGCGACTGCGATCGGCCCTGGCGGCCCACGTAACCGACGCGACCATGATCATCGTCGCCCAGCGAGTCGCGACCATCAGGCACGCCGACCAGATCCTGGTGCTTGACGATGGCCAGGTCGTGGCGCGCGGCACCCATGACGAGCTGATGGACTCGAGTGAAACCTACAGGGAGATCGTGCTCTCCCAGCTAACCGAGCAGGAGGCTGCGGCGTGAGCGAGCGGAGCGGCGCCGCGGCGTCCGGACCGGGGAACGCGGAAGACAACCAGGAGCGGGCGACGCCCCAGCGCGGGCCCGGCCCGGCGGCCCCCATGCGCGGCCCCGCTCGCTTCATGAGCGGCATGTCCACCGAGAAGGCGCTGGACTTCAAGGGCTCGGGCAGGAGACTACTCGGCCTGCTCCGCCCGTACCGGCTGCTCACGATCCTGGCGCTCATCCTGGCGGTCGCGAGCGTGACCATGGCCGTGCTCGCGCCCCGGCTGCTGGGCGAGGCGATCAACCTCGTGTTCGACGGCTACGCCTCGCACCGTGGGGTGGACTTCGGCCACGTGGGCCAGATCGTGGGCGTGGTGATCGCGCTCAACGTCGGCGCGTCGGCCTGCGCGCTGTTCCAGGGCCGGCTGACCGCGACCATGGTCCAGCGGGCGGTGCTTGGCCTTCGCGAACAGGTTGAGGCCAAGCTGTCCCGGCTGCCGCTGAGCTACTTCGACCGGCAGCCCCGCGGCGAGATCCTGAGCCGCGTCACCAATGACATCGACAACCTGCAGCAGTCGGTCCAGCAGACGCTGAGCCAGCTGGTGACCTCGCTGCTGACGATCGTCGGCGTGCTGGCGCTGATGTTCATCGTCTCCTGGCAGCTGGCCCTGATCGCCCTGGTCACCGTGCCGGCCTCGGTCGTCGGGACGCGCAAGCTCGCCCAGCGGGCGCAGCCGCAGTTCATCAACCAGTGGAAGTTCACCGGCCGGCTGAACAGCCACATCGAGGAGATGTACACCGGGCACGCGCTGGTGACCGCGTTCGGCCAGCGGGAGGAGGCCATAACCACCTTCACCGAGCAGAACGAGGCGCTGTACAAGGCCAGCTCCCGGGCGCAGTTCATCTCGGGCACGATCCAGCCGCTGATGATGTTCATGTCGAACCTGAACTACGTGCTCGTGGCCGTCGTCGGCGGCCTGCTTATCGCGAACGGCACGCTCACGCTCGGCGCGGTGACGGCGTTCATCCAGTACTCGCGGCAGTTCAGCCAGCCGCTGACCCAGGTCGCCAGCATGGCGAACCTGCTTCAGTCGAGCGTGGCCTCGGCCGAGCGCGTGTTCGCCCTGCTCGACGCGCCTGAGCAGGCGCCCGACGCCGCCGAGCCGGCCAGGCCCGCCGACATCAGGGGCCGGGTCGAGTTCGACGACGTGTCGTTCAGGTACGTGCCGGACAGGCCATTGATCGAGCACGTCTCGCTCACCGTGGAGCCAGGGCAGACAGTCGCCATCGTCGGCCCGACAGGCGCGGGCAAGACGACGCTGGTCAACCTGCTGATGCGGTTCTACGAGATCGACTCGGGCGCGATCTTGCTCGACGGCGTCGACACCGCGCGGATGAGCCGGGAGGAACTGCGCGGCCTGACCGGCATGGTGCTGCAGGACGCCTGGCTGTTCGGCGGCACCATCGCCGACAACATCGCCTACGGCTCGCTCGGCGCGACCCACGAGCAGATCGTCGAGGCGGCCCGGGCGACGTACGTGGACCGGTTCGTGCGGACGCTGCCCGATGGCTATGACACCGTGCTTGACGACGAGGCCGTCAACGTCAGCGCGGGGGAGCGGCAGCTAATCACGATCGCCCGTGCCTTCCTGGCCCAGCCCGCCGTGCTGATCCTGGACGAGGCGACCAGTTCGGTCGACACCAGGACCGAGGTGCTGCTCCAGCGTGCGATGGCGTCGCTGCGCCGCGGCCGGACCAGCTTCGTGATCGCCCACCGGCTATCCACCATCCGCGACGCCGACGTGATCCTGGTGATGGAGAACGGGCACATCGTCGAGCAGGGAACCCACGCGGTGCTGCTGGCGGCGGGCGGCGCTTACGCGCGGCTGTACCAGGCCCAGTTCGCCCGGGCCATGGAAGAGGTCGGCTGAGCGCGCCGGCCTCGGTGTCACGCCGTCCCGTGGCCGCAGGGCCATGCCAGAGGGCGTGCAGTGCCCCGCGCTATCACGAGGTAATAGGCCAGGAAATAGCGCGGGGCCTGCCCAGCTGGCCTACAGCTTGTGGCAAAGTATGCCCGTGCCAGGGGCGGTCCACTCGATGTGATCACGGGTCTGCGGTCCGTAGATACCATCGGCGGTGATGCCCACGGACCGCTGGGCATACTCGACGGCTGCCTGGGTCTGGGACCCGTAAATGCCATCGACCGTAAGGCTCCTGAGATAGCACTCATCCAGCGTGTACTGCAAGTCTTTGACCGCGCTGCCTTGGTTGCCGACACCGAGTTCGCAGTCGTCCTGGTGGGTGCCGTTGCCGATGGTCGGTATGGCCTGCTGGAAGCCGGCGGCATCGGTGTAGAGGCTCGTGCCGGTGCAGGATGACACCGCCGCGCTGGCCGGTACCGCAGTTACCAGCGCTGTCCCAGTGATCCCAGAAATGGTAGCCAGCACCACCATTGCCATTGACCTGAATCGCATTCCGCATTACCTCCCGGTCGTGCTTCCCGCTGGACGGCATCACATTACTCCCGCGGGGATGCTGGCACTCATATCATTCTGATAACAGGTCGACCGGTTTTTGCAAAAGATGAGCGCAATGGCAAGCCGACATACATGACGGCTGATGGCGTGAAACTGTTCAGGGCCTGGGGGTGGCATCCGGGCCGTTAGGGTCAACAGTTGCCATTGGCGGTATCACCCCGACCGCGCTGGCCGATCTCGGCCGACGGCTCCGGGATCGCCGGGCGCCCGGGACCTCAACGGGCGCCCGGCTAGCCCCTGGAACCGCACGCTAACCATACGGAAGCAGGCGCGGAAAGAGATTGCCGCTCAGCCGAGCATGACCTGGCCGTCGCTGACCGTGACCGGGGCCGAGGGCAGCGGGCTTGGGGCCGGCCCGGAGACCACGCTGCCGTCCTTGATGCTGAACTTGCTGCCGTGGCAGGGGCAGTCGATAGTGCCGCCGGCGACCTGGTCCACTATGCACTGCATGTGAGTGCACACCGCGCTGAAGCCCTTGTACTCACCGGCTGAGGGCTGGGTGACCACCACCTTCGCGGCGGTGAAGACCTTCCCCCCGCCGACCGTGATGCCGCTGGCTGATCCAAGCGCCGTCCCGCTCCCGCTACCCCCGGCGGCGCCTGACGAGGTGCCGGAGGCGCCGGACGACGTCCCGGTGGCTGCGGCACTCGATGAGCCGCCGCTCGCAGCCGGGCTAGAACTGGATGCGGAGGAGCAGCCGGCCAGCACGGCCACGCCCGCCAGGCCCGCGCCCGCCAGCGCCGCCCGTCGGGTCGCTTCGCCGTCACGCAAGGGTTGATCCGTCACCAGTGGGTACCTCCGGATGCTGCCTAGCGGCCGGGACCATCCCGGCCCTGGCTCCGATGGTTCCAGCCCGGCACCACCTCGCGCGCAGTAGTAACAGCCATGTAAGAAAACTCACGGGTCCTTCCTTCCTCGGCCCTGCGCAGCCTCACGGGCCCTTGGTTCCTCGGCCCTGCGCAGCCTCACGGGCCCTTGGTTCCTCGGCCCTGCGCAGCCTCACGGGCCCTTGGTTCCTCGGCCCTGCGCAGCCTCACGGGCCCTTCGTTCCTCGGCCCTGCGCAACATGGTGCGTAGTTGGGCTACCGAAAAGGGGGCCTAATTACGCACCATCTTGGACACGAGGCGACGGACTCCGGGCGACGAACACGGGGCGACGGGGCGACGGACGCAAGGGGCGACGGACACGAGGCGACGGACTCCGGGCGACGGACACGGGGCGACGGGGCGACGGACGCAAGGGGCGACGGACACGGGGCGACGGGGCGACGGACGCAAGGGGCGACGGACACGGGGCGACGGGGCGACGGACGCAAGGGGCGACGGACACAGAGGGGAGGCGAGGCACGACTGGGGTCAGCGCGGGCGGGCGCGGAACCACTCTGCCCGGTCGAGGGGGTCGGGACCGATTCTTGGGCGGACGGGGGACGGGCCAGCGACCGGCGTGTAGTGGGTCAGTTCCGAGGTGAAGACGCCCTCTCCGCTTGTCTGCTCAGGCAGCTGCGTCAGCAGGGGCTGGACGCTCCTGGCGGGAAGCGTGCCAGTGAGCGCGAGGGTACCGGCTTCAGGACCGGTGCCGGTGATGAGGCCGGCCAGCCGGGCGAGCGTCATCGTCACGACGGGAAGCGCGACGTCAGGTATCTCCAGGCGGAACGTCTCGACCGGCTCGCAGACGACGGTCCCCGCCTGCCTGAGGGCCTCGTGGACCAGCACGGGCGCGAGGTTCCTGAAGTCCGCGCCGACGGAGGAGACGCTCTTGTTGAACTTCTGGTGCATGGCGCTCTGCCTGGGGTAATAGCCCGTGTGCGTGAGGACCACCCGGGCATCGGGTATCGCCCAGCCCGACAGGCCCTGGGCTAGGCCGGCCCGGACCCCCTCCCATGTCGCGGCGAAGAAGGCGGGCGGCATGGACCCACGCTCGACCTCGAGGTCGCAGGCCAGGCCCGAGCCGGCCCGGGCAGGCTCCACCCGCAACCCCAGTGTCGCCAGGTAGGGCGTGGTCTTCTCCGCTGCGCGGACCACTGACGTGCCCGCTCCCGCGATCCGCTCGATGTGCACGGTTACGGTGGGGCGGAACGTGGCGGCCACGCCGAACTGTTCGGCCAGCAGGTCAGCGACGACTTCCTTTTGCACCTCCCCGTAGAGGCTGACCGCGATCTCGCCGTGCTCCTCGTTGACGCGCAGGTTGATCAGCGGGTCGGCCTCGGCCAGTTCACGCAGCGCCGAGAACAGGCGGCCCCGGCTGGCCTCGCTGGCCGGCTCGACCACCGATTCGAGCGCCGGGAGCGGGAACTGCCGGGTAACGCGGCCAGGGACCGGCTCGCCCAGCCAGCCGCCGGTGCGGGCCGAGGCGATCCCGCGCATCCGCACCACATCGCCTGCCCGCGCGACGCTCACCGGGGTCCAGCCGCGCGGTGTCGACCGCTCCAGGGAGGTGATCACCGCGGGCCTGGCTCCGGCCAGGGCGGCGCGGCCACGGACGCGCAGCTCCCCGCCGAACAGGCGGCAGTAGGCCAGCGTGCCGTGATCACCGTGCTCGATCTTGTAGATGATCCCGGAAAGCGAGCGCGCCGCCGGGCGAGCCCAGGGCAGCAGCCGCGGCAGCACCGCAAGTAGCTGGGGCACGCCCGCACCGGTCAGGGCCGATCCAGCCGCCACTGGCACCACGCTGCCCTGCCCCACCTGGGCGCGCGCGGAGCGCAGCGCCATTGCCTCGGTGACGGCCGGCTGGTCAAGCGCGGCGCGAAGCAGCCGGTCGTCGCCTGCGGTGAGGACGTCGATCCCGGCCGGGTCCGCCAGCGGGACCGGCTTGACCGCGGCGCCGGGCGACCCCGCGGCCAGCACGTCCGTCAGGACAAGCAGCCTTGTGCCTGAGCCCGCCGCCAGGCGGCGGCGGACGTCGGCCCGCACCCGGGCCGGGTCCGCTCCCTGGCGGTCGACCTTGTTGATGAAGATCGCGGTCGGCACGGCCAGCCGCCGCAGCACCCGCCACAGCACGACGGTTTGCGGCTGGACGCCCTCGACTGCGGAGACCACGAGGACGGCCGCGTCAAGGACGGCGAGACTGCGCTCCACCTCGGCGATGAAGTCGGAGTGCCCCGGGGTGTCGATGAGGTTGACCTGAACGTCCCCGGCGTCCGAAGCCACGGCGAAAGAGGCGACGTTCGTCCGCACGGTGATGCCACGGCGGCGCTCGATTTCCATTGAGTCGGTGCGGGTCGTGCCGGCGTCGACGCTTCCGAGGTCGCTGATGGCGCCCGCCTCGAACAGCAGCCGCTCGGTCAGGCTGGTCTTGCCCGCGTCAACATGGGCGAGGATTCCGAGATTGAGTGTGTGCAAGGGACAACTGCTCCAGGAGTCGGGTCGGGACTGTCGGCTGGGCAGTTGCCGTTCGCATCTCGGGTACCTCCTGGAGTAGTGGTCGGGCCGGTCTATTGCCGCACGGTCAGGCACCACCGTGCAACGGGTTTTTCGCGGGCGCGGGCCTCCTCAGCCGATGACCGGGTAGCCGGCGGCCAGCTCCGGGTCGGTGTCGGTGTAGGGGGAGGGGCCGCTGAGGTTGTCGCCGCGGTTCGGGCGGGGCGTGGGCTGGCGCGGGGTCGCGTCGCCGTACTTGGCCCGGACCAGGCTGGCGTGCGTCGGGGCGTCGGGGACACCCGGCGCGCGCCGGGCCTCCATTTCCTTGCGCAGCACGGGCACCACCTCGGTGCCGAGCAGTTCCACCTGCTCTAGGGCCAGCTCCGTCGGCAGGCCCATGGCGTCGACGACCCACAACTGGCGCTGGTAGTCGCCGAAGCCCTCCTGGAACGTCAGCGTCTTGTCGATGACCTCCTGCGGGCTGCCGACGCTCATCGGGGTGGCCGTGGCGTAATCCTCAAGCCGGTAGCTCGTACCGTAGATGGGCGAGCCCTCGAAATATGGGCGGAACGTGCTGTACGCATCTTGCGAACGCCGGGCGATGAACGCGTGCCCGCCCAGGCCCACGATCGCCTGCGCCGCCGTGCCGTGCCCATAGTGCTCGAAGCGCTGCCGGTAGAAGTTGACCAGCGGAGCGAAGTGGAAGTTCGGCGCGAGCAGGTTGTTGGCGAAGTACCCGTCGCCGTAGTACGCCGCCTGCTCGGCGATCTCCGGCGTGCGGATGGAGCCGTGCCACACGAAGGGCGGGACGTCGTCAAGCGGGCGCGGGATGGAGGTGAATCCCTGCAGCGTGGTGCGGTACTTGCCCTCCCAGTCCACGACGTCCTCCCGCCACAGCCGGTGCAGCAGGTTGTAGTGCTCAAGTGCGAGCGGCAGGCCCTGCCTGATGTCCTGGCCGAACCAGGGGTAGACCGGCACGGTGTTGCCCCGGCCGAGCATCAGGTCGGCCCGCCCGTCGGCCAGGTGCTGGAGCATCGCGTACTCCTCGGCGATGCGCACTGGGTCATTGGTCGTGATCAGCGTCACCGCTGTGCTCAGCACGATCTGCCTGGTCTTCGCGGCGATGTGCGCGAGCAGCGTGGTCGGGGAGGAGGAGAAGAACGGCGGGTTGTGATGCTCGCCGATCGCGAACACGTCCAGGCCCACCTCGTCGGCCCGCTGCGCGATCGCCGTGATCGCCTTGATCCGCTCCGCCTCGCTCGGCGTCCGCCCGGTGACCGGGTTACGGGTGACGTCGCTGACCGAGAATATGCCGAACTGCATTGGTCAGGTGCCTGTCGGGGTGAGGACGAAGACGGGGATGACCCGGGTTGTCTTCTTCTGGTACTCGGCATAGTCGGGCCAGGCGGCCACAGCCCGCTCCCACCAGGCTCCGCGCTCCGCGCCCTGGACCTCCCTGGCCTCGTAGTCCCGCCTGACCGGGCCGTCTTGCAGCTCGACGTGCGGGTTAGCCACCAGGTTGTGGTACCAGACCGGGCGGGTGGGCGCGCCGCCAAGCGAGGCGACCACGGCGTAGTGGCCGTTATGCTCGACCCGCATCAGCGGCGTCTTGCGCAGCTTGCCGGTCCTGGCGCCGACCGAGGTGAGGACGATCACGGGCTTGCCGCCCTGACTCGTGCCATCGGTCCCGCCGGAGCGCTCGTAGAGGTCAACCTGGTCGCGGGCGAACGACATGGCACTTGGCTCGTAGTCTCCGTTGAGGGGCATCTCGGGCCTCTTCCTGCTGGATCTCAGGCCCGCATGGCCGCGGGCCTGCCCGCCACATAAACGGACTTTACCCCGTTTATTATTCCGGTCGTAGAGTAGGGTCCGTGAACCAGCCTGTCGTTTCCCTGGGCCAGCCTCGGGCCGAGCGGGCCGACGCGGCGCGCAACCGGCAGCACCTGCTCTGCGTGGCCCGCGAGATGCTCGCCGCCGGCGGCGCCGACAAGCTCACCATGGACGGCCTGGCCGAGCGAGCGGGCCTGGGCAAGGGGACGGTGTTCCGGCGGTTCGGCACTCGGGCCGGGATCTTCCGCGCGCTGCTCGACGACGAGGAGCGCGCCTTCCAGGAGCGGGTACTGTCCGGGCCGCCGCCGCTGGGCCCGGGCGCGCCGCCACTGGAGCGCCTGATCGCCTACGGCCGGGACAGGGCCGCCTTCCTGATCCGCAACAGCGTCGTCGCCCGCGCCTCGCTCGACGCGGCCGACGTGGTCCCCCTCGGCGCGCAGACCCCGCTGTCGCAGATGCACATCCGGATGCTCGTCGGCCAGATGGATCTCGGCGCGGCGGACCTGGAGTTGCTGTCCCTGCAGCTCACTGCCGCCCTCGACGCGCCCCTGCTGCTCTACCTGTCGGCGCAGGCCCTGGCCGGGCACGACCAGGAGATCCAGCAGCGGGTCGCGCGAAGCTGGCAGGACCTGATCCAGCGCGTCTGCCGCCCTATCCCGGGCTGAGTGCCCGGCGTCCAGCCCTCGGCCGCCCCAGCCCTCAGCCGGCGCAGCCCTCGGCCGCCCCAGCCCTCGGCCGGCGCAGCCCTCGGCCGGCGCAGCCCCTTCGACCCAGTCGGAGGGGCTGCGGGCGGCCCGGCGCGACGGGCCTGGCCGGCTGACCAGCTCAGGAGACCGCGGCCGCCGCGGGCTTGCGCAGCGGTGCCAGCGCGCCGCTCCAGGCGATGACCTGGTCAAGCAGGGTCTCAAGCGAGGACTCGCTGTAGGCGCTCGGCTTGAGCGTGCTGAAGTTCTCGAACTCGGTGAGCATCGAGAGGGTGACCTGCTGGCGCACGTCGGCCATCATCAGCTCGCCGACGACCAGGCGCAGGTGCTCGGCCGCCCGGGCGCCGCCCACGCCCCCGTAGGAGACGAACCCGACGGCCTTGTTGTTCCACTCGGCGAACAGGTAGTCGATCGCGTTCTTGAGCACGCCGGAGGTGCTGTGGTTGTACTCGGGGGTGACGAAGACGAACCCGTCGAACGAGGCGATCTTGGCGGCCCACTGCTTGGTGTGCTCGTTCTGGTACTGGCCCATGGCGGGCGGCAGCGCCTCGTCCAGGTGCGGCAGCGGGTAGTCGCGCAGGTCGACCAGCTCGAACTCGGCG
>Ga0335075_10000801_pt1 | contig 53152 bp, 54 predicted proteins | sample Lox_Sample_24_FD_206723 | JGI IMG/M metagenome (GOLD analysis project Ga0335075, IMG submission 206723) | Soil microbial communities from Loxahatchee National Wildlife Refuge, Florida, United States - Lox_Sample_2.4 | ecosystem: Environmental > Terrestrial > Soil > Wetlands | place: USA... | reverse complement strand
ATGATGCCGGCGGCCGTTTGGGGACTGCAAAGTACCGCTACTGGTGCAGGGCGGGTGCCGGTGCCGCGGCCGGCGCCGCGGGAGCTCCCGCTGGCGGACCACCCGGCCCGAAGGGCCCGCCGGGAGGCGCCGGTGGCGCGTTCTTGGCCTCGTTGGACTGCGTCACGACGAAGGAGCGGATCGCTTCGGCGTCCTGGGGCGAGATCACATTGGCGAAGGACACCATGCCGTTGTCCTGCAGTGCGCCGCCCAGGACGATCGCATTGAACGCATCCTGGCTCCACAGGGCGCCGGCATACCTCAGGTCCGGGAACAGACTGCTCACCTGGCGACCGCCGGGAGCGTTGTTGCCGTGACATCCGGCGCAGTGGGCCGTGTATTGCTTTTCCCCCTGCTCGTGCAAGGCGGCCGTGCCGAAGTTCGGCGGCGGATTCAGCGGCGGCGGAGTGTAGGCCACCTTTTCGGGCAGCTGCACCGTGCCGCCGAGTTTGTAGACCAGCAGCCGCGCATAGTTCGGCGCCCAGTAACTGCCACCGCCGAAACCACCCTGGCCGGCGGCCACCACGGCAATGTACTGCACGCCATCGAGCTCGTAGCTCGCCGGGCCGCCCGTGATCGTGGCCTGCGTATCGGCGCTCCAGAGCTTCTGGCCGTTGTCGGCGCGGTACGCGTTGAAGCGCATCTGGGCGGTGCCCTGGAACACGAGGTTGCCGGCAGTGGTCATGGTGCCCGCGCGGCTGGTGCCCTCGGTCTGTATCCAGGCCTGCCTCTGGTGCACCGGATCCCAGGCCTGCAGGTAGGAGCGCGGCCCCTCGAGCGTCGGCGGCGTCCCTTCCGGACGCTTGCGGATATTGATGCCCAGCAGCTGGTTGCCCATCTTGGCGCCGAGTTCGGCGACATACGGATAGCTGCCGTAGTTGGTCGGCAGGTACACCAGGCCGGTCTCCGGATTGAACGACATCGGATTCCAGACATGGGACTGGAACCCGACGAGATAGAACCCCTTGTTGGTCTTCGCGTAGTTGGCATCGGGATTGAGGATCGGCCTGCCATTGGCATCGAAGCCGCTCATCCAGTTCACGGAGGGCACGAATTTCTGCCCCGAGATGAACTTGCCGGTCCTGGCATCGAGCACGTAGAAAATGCCGTTCTTGGGCGCGTGCATCACCACGTGACGCTTCTCGCCGTTGATCACGAGGTCGGCCGTGGTCAGCTGCGCGGTGCTGTCGAAATCGAAGCTCTCGGCCGGAGTCTCCTGATAGTGCCAGACGTACTTGCCGGTCCTGGCGTCGAGGGCGACGACCGAGGCCGTGAACAGGTTGTCGCCATGGCCCGGAGAGCGGTCTTCGGCAGGCCACGGTGCGCCGTTGCCGGTGCCGATGAACACATAGCCGGTGGTGGGGTCGTAGGTGATACCGTCCCACGGAGTACCACCGCCGCCGGTCTTCCACCACGGCCCGCCCCAGGTCTTCGCCGCCATCGCAAGCTCGGGCTGCTCGAAGCCCTTCGCGGGATCACCCGGGACCGTATACCAGCGCCACAGCTGCTTGCCGGTATCGGCGCTGTAGCAGGCGAGATAGCCGCGCTCCTCGAACTCCGAACCCGCCTCGCCGATGAAGATCCGGCCCTCGGCCACCCGCGGCGCGCCGGTGATCGAATACCACTTCTGGGGATCGGTGGCCTGGATCTCCCAGACCTTCTGTCCGGTGCGCGCATCCGCGGCGATCAGTCGGCCATCCAGGGTGCCCCAGATGACCTTGTTCTGCCACAGCGCCACTCCGCGGTTCACGATGCCGCAGCACAGCTTCACGGCATATTCGCCGGGAACGTGCGGATCGTACTTCCACAGCCGCTTGCCGGTCCTGGCGTCGAAGGCGTACACCTTGCTCCAGGGCGAAGTCACGTAGATGCGGCCGTCGGCCACCAGCGGCGTCGTTTCGTAGCTGCCGCCGCGCTCGGCGAGATCGGCAAACCAGGCGAGCCCCAGCTGGCTGACGTTGTCGGCATTGACCTGTTTGAGCGGGCTGTAGCGCTGCTCGCTGTAGTCACGTCCGTAGGAAGGCCATTCGCCGGCATTCTGCGGCAGGTCGGCGGGATCCGTCCGGCCGTTCGCGGCGCTGCCACCGCCACGCGAATCGGCACAGGCGACTACGCCTGCGGCCACGACCAGCGCGGCGGTGAGGACGGCGATCATCGGGCTACGCATTGTGGGATTTCCTCGCGCGAGGTTCGGCGCGTCTTGTTATTCACGGGCGGGCAATGCCGCCGCCAAAGCCGCAAGAATAGCGCCCGGAAGCGCTCATAGCCTAGCCATGAATGCCCATGGGTGCTGAGTCAACAGCTTCCGACGCCGCGCGCTTTGCCTTTAGAATCGACTGCAATGAGGCAGCAACTGCAGCAAATGTCCGCGGAAACTGCATCACAACGGGATCGCGGCCATGTGCCCGGGTGGCACTCCTCTTTTTACCGATTCGAACAGCTCCTGCCCCGCATCCGCCTTCGGGTCGGCGCACTGCTGTGCTGCCTGGCCGTCCTCGCAGCGCACGCCGGCGCGGCCCCCGCGCCGGTCGCCACGGCCCCCTGTGCCCCCGGCGACGGACTGCACTACATCTGCGGGCCGGTCGCCAGCGAGGACCTGGTCCCCGTCCCGGACTCTGCCTGGCTGATTGCCAGCGGCATGAACGTCGGGGCGCCGGCCCACCTGTATCTGATCGACACCCGGCGCAAGCGGGCGATCGCGGCCTTTCCGCCGCCCGCACCCGCATCGCCGGCGGCGTTCCACTCCGGCATGGGATGCAGCGGACCGCCCGATCCGGCACGCATGTCGCTCGATGGACTGGCCTTGCGGGCAGGGAAGGATCGGCGGCACACGCTGTACGCCGCGAATCACGGCGACCGCATGGCGATCGAGCTGTTCGCGATCGATGCCCGCGGCGCGCGGCCGCGGCTGCGCTGGCTGGACTGCGCGCCGCTTCCCTCCCACACCCTGCCCAATGCCGTGACCCCCCTGCCGGCGGAGGCCTTCCTGGTGATCAGTTTCTATGATCCGACGGATCCGCAGGCCTGGTCGCGCATGGCGCACGCCGAGATGACCGGTCGCATCCTCAGATGGGATCCCGGGCGCGGGTTTACGCCGCTGCCGGATGGCGCGACCTCCGGCGGCAATGGCCTCGAGACCAGCGCCGATGCCCGGACCGTCTATGCCAGTTCCTGGAGCGCACGCAGGCTCGTGATGCTGTCGCTTGCCGACGGTTCGCGCCGCGAGATCCCGCTCGATTTCATGCCGGACAACATCCATCGTCTCGCCGATGGCTCGTTGCTGGTGGGCGGACAGCGCACGACGGTCGAGGCCATTCACGCCTGCAACGGTCCGCAGTGTCCGCAGCCCTGGGTGATCGCACGCGTCCGGCCCGCCGATGGCGCGGTGAGCGTCCTGCTCCAGGGACCCGGCACTCCTGAAGTGAACTACGCCTGCGGTGCGATCGAGGTCGATGGCACCCTGTTCGGCACGGTGCGCGGCGCGCAGCGGATCATCTACCGGAAGCTGCCGCCCGCGCCCGCCGGCAACTAGTCAGTTTCGCGCCGGAATGCTAAGGTGACCGGTATCATCACATGCCGACACCTTCTCAAGAGCCCGCAGCGGCCGCGGACTGGCCCGCCGCAGCTCAGGGCCTGATCGCCACCGTGCTGCTGGCCCTGGCCTCCATGGGCTCGCAGTTCGATCGTACCGTCGTCAACCTGACGGTGGCGCCGCTCAAGGCGACATTCAGCCTGGATGACACCCACTTCGCCATGCTGCAGGGCCTGGCCTTCGGCATCTTCTACATCACGGCCTGCATTCCCATCGGTGCCCTCGCGGACCGCTACCAGCGGCGACTCATCATCGCGTACGGCCTGGGGTTCTTCAGCCTGTTCGCGGCCGGCTCGGGGCTCGCCCGCAACTACACGCAACTGTTCCTGACGCGCATCGGCGTGGCCGTCGGCGAAGCCACGCTGACTCCGGCGGGACTTTCGCTGCTGAGCGACCTGTACCCGCCGCACCGCCTCGGCCGCCCCGTGAGCGCCTTCCTCATGAGCGCCCCGGTGGGACAGGGGCTGGCGTTCATCATCGGCGGCCGACTGCTCTACTGGCTGACCCATGCGCCGGCGAGCGCGCTCGGTCCGCTGCGCTACCTCGCTCCATGGCAGAACGCCTTCATCATCGTCGGCGCACCGTTCCTGCTGCTGGTGCCCCTGTTCCTGCTGCAGCCGGAGCCCCGACGGCACGGACCGGGGGGCGAGCTGCCGTTGAGCGTACCGCAGGTCATGACCGTGGTGCGCAGTCGCGCGCGCGCCCTGATTCCGATGTTCGCGGGCTTCGCAATGGTGAGTCTGGTCTCCTACACCTTCTTCATCTGGACGCCCGCATTCATGCAGCGCAGTTACGGCTGGGACACCGGTCGGATCGGACTCGCTTTCGGTCTGATCACGCTCGTGTGCGGCACCAGCGGCGTCTACGTCGCCGGCTGGCTCAGTGACCGGCTGGCCAGCCGCGGCAGGACCGATGCGCACCTGCGGGTGGCGGCCTACGGGTTCATCGGCTGCGGGTTGTTCGGGGCGCTGGCGCCGCTCATGCCGAACGCGCCTGCGGCGCTGGCGATGCTGGCGCCGGCCATTTTCCTGAGCATGATGCCCTATCCGTGCGCGGGGACGGCAATCCAGTTGATCGTGCCCAACCGGGCCCGCGCCCAGCTGACGGCGATCTACGTCACCCTGACGACGCTGGTGGGACTGGTGGTGGGGCCACTGGTCGTCGGCCTGATGACCGACCACATCTTCCACGATCCGGCCCAGATCCGGTATTCACTCGCCATCGTGGTGGGCATCGCCGCACCGACGATGTTCGTCCTGCTGCTGAGCGCCCTGCGGCCGTACCGTGCGTTGCGCGTGAGCTGACAACGCACGGCGGCGCCGCTCAGAAGCGGTCGGTGATGGGCGTCTTCACGAACCCTTCGGGATAGTCCTCGACCTCGTTGCCCACGATGGTGAATTCCTTCCTGCGGCCGCTGAAGCGTTCCTCCAGCGCCATGTAGCCGCGGGGATCGAACAGCGGCGTGGCACTCATGCCGTAGATGCCGGTCGCGTCCTTCTTGTCGCAGGTATAGAGGCTGCCCTGCTGCGCGAAGTTCCTCTTGCCGTGTTCCAGCATGCCATCCATGGCCGCCTTCAGGGTGTAGTGCATGGTCAGGAAGTTATAGCCCAGGGGATAGATCTCCTCGACCGTCACCTCCGGGACGCCGTCGCGGCCCGCGACATCCGGATACATCTTCCAGCCCGGCACGTGCCTGGCCACGTACTTCGCATCGCTCAGGTTGCTGAGCTTGACCACGGTGGTCATCTGCGCGCCAAGTTCGATCGCCTGCTTGCAACGCTCGATGCCTTCGTCCAGCTCGGTCTTCGGATCGGCATTGGTGCGGGCGATCAGGATGCAGTCCGTTCCCTCGAGTGCCGCCAGGGCGGCCTTCACCTTCTCGTAATACCGTTCCCGGGGCAGCAGCCGCGTCGACTCCTCCATGTCACTGGAATCCTCCAGCTGCAGGGCCGTGGCACCGGCCCGCGCCATGCGTTTGCAGGCGCGGTACACCGCGAGCGGACCGCCATAACCGTTCTCGATGTCGGCCGCCAGCGGCAGCGGCGAGGTCTGGCTGATGCGGCTGGTGATCCATTCGATGTCGGTGAGATTGGTGAAGCCATAGTCGAGGACGCCGTTCATGGCGATCGAGACCTCGCCACCGCTCAGCATCATGGCGGGGAAGCCCACCATCTCGACGGCGCGTGCCGAGGCGCAGTCGTAGACGCACGGCGCGACGACGCACGCCCTGGCTTCCTGCAGCACCTGACGCAATGATTTCTTAGCCATACGTTCCATCCTGATTGCAGTTGATCGTTTCTCAGCCGGGCGCGAGCAGGGTTGCGAGGTTGCCCAGCACCATGTCGGCCATCGCGGTGCGGCTCTCCACGGTGGCGCTGGCCACGTGCGGTGTCAGCAGCACGCGCTCGCTGCTGCGCAGCGCTTCCGGAACATGGGGTTCATTCGCAAAAACATCGAGCGCGGCGCCCGCCAGTTCGCCCCGCGCCAGTGCGGCGAGCAGCGCCACCTCGTCCACGATCGCACCGCGCGCCACGTTGACGAGATATCCATCCGGTCCGAGGCCCGCCAGCACCTCGGCGTTGACCAGGTGGTACGTCGAGGCATTCGCGGGACACGCGATGACGAGCACGTCGGACGCCGCCGCCAGGGAAGCCGCATCGGCGAAATAGGTGTAAGGGACCGTCTTGCGCGCCGGCCCCGAGTAGGCGACCGGACCGAACGCACTCAGCCGTGCGGCAATGGCCCGCCCGATCTGCCCGAGTCCCAGGATGCCGAATCTGCGGCCGCTGACCTTGCGGCCCAGCGGCCGCTCCCCGCCCGCCCAGGACCCGGCGCGCACGAAGGCATCCGCCTGTGCCAGGCCGCGCAACAATCCGATGACGAGCCCCACGGCCAGGTCCGCAACGTCTTCGGTCAGCACGCCCGGGGTGGTACTGACCCGGACGTTGCGCTGGCGGGCCAGCTGCAGGTCCACTTTGTCGACTCCCACGCCGTTGATTGCAATCAGGGCAAGCTCGGGCAGCGCCCGCATCAGCTCGTTGCTGCAGCCCACGTGCCCGCCGGTGGCGACCCCCCGGACTTCCCCGGCGTGGCCTGCGAGCCACGCCGTCTGTGCAGGGGGCGCCATCTCGAACCAGCGCACGACGCTGAAGCGGCTGTTGAGTCCACTTTCCAGGTATGCCGAGAACGGACACAGCTGCAGGACGGTCGGAGGTGCTGGCATGGTCGGCCTTTCAGATGACGGCAAGGATGCCGCCATCGACATACAGGATCTGGCCATTGACGAAATCGGCCGCATCCGAGGCCAGGAACACGGCGGCGCCGTGCAGATCCTCCAGCCGGCCCCAGCGGCCGGCGGGCGTGCGCTTGCGCAACCATTCGTCGAATACCGGATCCTCCGCCAGCGCCTTGTTCAGCGGGGTGGCGAAATAGCCCGGCCCGATGGCATTGATCTGCAGGCCGTGCCGCGCCCAATCGGCGCACATGCCCCTGGTCAGGTTCCTGATCGCGCCCTTGGATGCCGTGTACGGCGCGATGCCGGGACGCGCCAGCTCGCATTGCACGCTGCCGATGTTGATGATCTTGCCGCGGCCGCGGCCGATCATGCGCGTCGCGACCGCCTTGCTCACGTAGTACACGCTGTCGAGGTTGGTCCGCATCAGCTCGCGCCAGTCTTCGTCGCGGAACTGCTCGAGCGGCGCACGGCGCTGCATGCCGGCGTTGTTCACCAGGATGTCGATCGGCGCAACGGTCGTTTCGATGCGGTCGACGGCTGCAGCGACCGCTTGCGGATCGCACACGTCGAACGGGCTGGTCGCAACGGCGCGCCCGGCGGCCCGCAACTGCTGCGCCGCGGTCTCCAGGGCTGCCGGCGTGCGCGAGTTCAGGACCACGCGCGCGCCCGCCTGCGACAGCGCCTCGGCGATCGCGTACCCGATGCCGCGGGCGGAGCCCGTAATGAGTGCCGTCCTGCCTGAAAGATCGAACAGATTCACGAGATCCCCGCTGTCCGCGTTGCCCCGTGGCATTTTACGCGTCTTGTGTTACCGTGCACATCGGTTCCGACATCGTGATCCGCCATGCTCGCCGCCGTCTGCCACGCGAAGAAAGATCTGCGCATCGATTCACTGGCCGACCGGCCGCTGCACGCCGATGAGGTTCGGGTCGGCGTCGCCTTCGGCGGAATCTGCGGTTCGGACCTGCACTATTACCACCGCGGCGCCGTCGGCGATTTCGCCTTGCGCGAGCCCATGACGCTCGGCCATGAGATTTCCGGCGTGGTGCTCGAGACGGGCAGCGGCGTGAACGGACTGCGGCCGGGCATGAAGGCGGCGCTGGATCCCAGCCGGCCGTGCCTGACCTGCAGCTATTGCCGGGCCGGGCGCAGCAACCTGTGCACCGACATGTTCTTTCTCGGCAGCGCCGGGCGCTACCCGCACGTCCAGGGAGGCTTTGCCGAACATCTGGTGCTGCGCCAGGACCAGATCGTGCCGGTGCCGGACGATACGGACCTGTTGCAGCTGTCGGTTGCCGAACCACTGTCGGTGGGCCTGCATGCGGTCAACCGCGGAGGCCCGCTGCAGGGCAGGCGCGTGCTGGTCACCGGCTCCGGGCCGATCGGCCTGCTGACGATCCGGGCCGCGCGTAACGCGGGAGCCGTCGAGATCCTCGCCACGGACGTGGCGGAGCGGCCGCTGCAGATCGCGCGCGAGCGGATGGGCGCAACGCATACCCTGAACGTGGCATCCGATGCGACGGCGCTCGCGCGGTACGAGCGCGACGGCGGTTATTTCGATGTCGCCTTCGAGGCTTCCGGCGCCCCTGCCGCGCTCGCCTCGATATTCAAGGTCCTGCGCCGCGGCGGACGTATCGTCCAGGTCGGCATGCAGCCTGCCGGCACGGCCCCCGTTGCGGTGAACCTGCTGCAGTCGCGCGAGTTTGAACTGGTCGGCGCATTCCGCGCGCACGACGAGTTCCGGCTCGCCGTGCACCTGATCGTGAACCGGATGATCGACGTGACGGGGATCCTTTCCGGCACCTTCCCGCTCGCGCGCGCCGTGGAGGCGCTCGAGGCCGCCGGCGACCGCTCCCGGTTCATCAAGCTGCACCTGGCGCTCAATCAGACCCCGAGCGAGGCAGAGTCGTTGCCGTGACCCCCACCGCGCCGAAGCCGGGCCGCCGCAAGGCATCGGCCATGCGCGCGCCGCCGCAGCGACCGACCATCCGCGATGTATCGCGGCTGGCGGGTGTCTCGCGCATGACGGTCTCGCGGGTGGTGCGCGATCTGGGGCTGGTGCTGCCGCAGACCCGCGACCGGGTGAACAAGGCCATCGCCGACCTGGGGTACGTGCCGGATCGCACCGCCGGCAGTCTCGCCACGCGGCGCACCGGTTTCATTGCCCTGATCCTGCCCACGCTCACCAATGCCAACTTCGCCGGCGTCGCGCATGGGCTGACCGAGGCCCTGCGGGAGCGTGACTATCACCTGCTGATCGCCTATACCGACTATTCGCAGGACGAGGAGGACCGGCAGCTGCGCAACCTGCTGGCACGGCGCCCGGAGGCGGTCGTGATCACGAGCTCCGCGCACCGGCGCGCCACTTCGCGCCTGCTGATGGGCGCGGATATTCCGGTGGTGGAAATCGCCGATCTGCCCCGCCAGCCCCTGCAGCACGCCATCGGTTTCTCCAACTACGAAGCCGGCCGCACGGCCGCCCGCTACCTGCTCGGCCGCGGCTTTCGCGCCATCGGCGCAGTCGCCAGTTCCACCGAAGGGGACCTCATCGACCATCGCGGCGAGCAGCGCATACGCGGCTTCGAGGACGAGCTGCGGATGGCGGGCAGGTCCACGGCACTGGTGCTGCGGCACGGACGGCCGCCGGTGAGCTACGGGCACGGGGCCGCCGTCGCCGGCATGCTCCTGGAATGCAGACCGCGGCCGGAGGCCGTGTTCGCGGTGTCCGACCTGTCCGCCGTGGGCATGGTCATGGAGTGCCAGCGGCGGGGCATCCGCATTCCCGAGGACCTCTCGGTCATGGGGTTCGGCGACTTCGAGATCGGTGCGCAGATCATTCCGCCGCTGACCACCATCCACATCGACTTTCGCGCTCTGGGTCGGCGTACCGGTCGGCTGCTGCTGGAACTGCTCGCGGCCGATGCCAGCGATGCACCCAGGACCATCGATGTCGGGCTGACGGTGGTGGAACGCGCATCGGTCCGGAAGGCGCGATGACGCGCGTCGCCGTGATCGGCGTCGGCGTCATGGGCTCGGCCATCGCGGCGCGGCTGCTGGATACCGGCGCCGAAGTGCACCTGTATGACCGGGCACCGGACAAGTGCAGCGACCTGCAGCGGCGCGGCGCGCAGCGCTCGGCATCGGCGCGAGAAGCCACCGCCGCGGCCGAGTTCGTCATCTGCAGCCTCAACACGGCGGCCATCGTCGAGCAGGCGGTATTCGGCGCGGAGGGCATCCACGAGGCGGCCGACGCCGCGAAGCTGCTGGTGGACATGTCGAGCATCGATCCGGTGAGCACCCGGCAGCTCGCCGAGCGGCTGCAGCGGCAGACGGGCATGGGCTGGGTGGACGCCCCGCTCTCCGGCGGTGCGCCCGCGGCGGCTCGCGGCGCCCTCACCCTCATGCTCGGCGGCAACGACGCCGATGTGGCGCGCGCCACGCCGCTGCTGTCGCGGCTGTCCGGTCACCGCACCCATCTGGGCGCCGTGGGGGCGGGCCAGGCCGTCAAGCTCGTCAACCAGGTGCTGTGCGCCAACACCTTCTTGGCGGTCGCCGAAGCGGTCCGGTTTGCCGAAGGCATGGGCGTGGATGCGACCTTGATCGCGGGCGCCCTCGCCGGTGGCCGCGCGGATTCACGCATCCTGCAGGAGTTCATGACCAAGATGGCCCGCCGGGACTTCTCTGCGACGGGCCGCATCGACAACATGCTCAAGGATCTGGAGACGGTGCAGGCGGCCGCACTCAGCCGCCGCATCCCGATGCCCCTCACCTCGCTCATCGCCGACCTGCACCGGATGCTGGTGGCGGCGGGCCTCGGCGGCGCGGACAGCGCCGAATACATGCGGCTGTTCGATCCCGGCGCCGGTCGGGAGCCATGACCCGGGCCCTCGTCGTCATGGGTGTGACCGCCAGTGGCAAATCGACGCTGGGGCAGGCGCTCGCGCGCGCCCTGGGCTGGACGTTCATCGAGGGCGACACCCTGCATCCGGCCGCGAACATCGCCAAGATGGCCTCGGGGAGGGCCCTCGATGACCAGGACCGCATTCCGTTCCTCGACAACGTCGCGCGCGCCATTGCCTCCCGTACGACGAACGTCGTGATTTCCTGTTCGGCCCTCAAGCGCGCCTACCGCGATCGATTGCGGCGCGCGGAGCCGGCACTGCTGTTCCTGCTGCCCGAGGTGCGCCGTGAGGTGCTGCAGCGGCGGTTGCAGCAGCGCGGCGACCATTTCATGCCCGCGACACTGCTCGACAGCCAGCTCGCCGATCTCGAGCCGCCCCGGGCCGACGAAGCGATCATCCGGATCGACGGCGAGGCGCCGCTGGATGCGCAGGTCAGCGCCACGGTCGCCGCCCTGACTGCCGGAAAGGTATGATGCGCCGCAGAGAGAAACTGGCCGCATCAGACTAAGGGCTACCCCATTGGACCTGCCAAATACCCCCGCGAGCGCCGCCACCCTGGCGAAGACGCTCAAGGCCATGAGCGATATCGTCGGCGCCGCCGCCGTTTTCGCGACCGACGAGGACCGCGACGCGTACAGTGATCGCTTCCCCATCGATCCGCACCGGCACCGGCCCTATGCCGCGGTCGCTCCGACCACCACCGAGCAGATCCAGGCGCTGGTGCGCGTCGCCGCCGCCCACCGCGTGCCGATCTGGACGGTGAGCCGCGGCAAGAACCTCGGCTATGGCACGGCGGCGCCGGTCGTCGCCGGCTCGATCATCCTCGACCTGTCGCGCATGCAGAAGATCGAGGTCGATGTCGAGAATGCCACCGTGCTGCTGGAACCCGGCGTCGGCTTCTACGACCTGTACGACTACCTGCAGACCCGCAACATCCCCCTGATGATGTCCGTCCCCGGCAACAGCTGGGGATCGGTCATCGGCAACGCGCTGGACCGGGGACTCGGCTACACGCCCTACGGCGAGCACACGCGCAACCTGTGCGGCCTGGAGGTCGTGCTGCCGGACGGTGAGGTGGTGCGCACCGGCATGGGCGCCATGCGCAATTCGCCGAGCTGGCAACTCCACAAGTACGGCTACGGTCCGGCATGGGATCAGCTGTTCGTGCAGTCGAACTTCGGCATCGTCACCAAGGCGGGCATGTGGCTGATGCCGCAACCGGAGATCATCCGCGGCTTCGATGTCGAAATGGATCGCATGGAGGACCTGGGACCGCTCATCGACACCATCGGCCCGCTGCGCCGCGAAGGCGTGCTGCTGCAGTCCCCGACCATCGGCAACTGGTTCCGGGCCGCCAATATCCTCACCACCCGCAAGCAATGGACGGACAAGCCCGGCTCATTGTCCGACGACGTGATCAGCGCCATCCGCAAGCAGTTCGGGCTGGGCTGGTGGGGAGTCAGCCTGCGCCTCTACGGCCGCGAGACCGTCGTGCAGGCGAACCTGGACATCCTGGAGAAGGCGCTCAAGGCCATCAACCCGATGAGCATGAAGCCCTTCAGCTGGCGGCCCGGTGAAGCCTTCGCGCCGACCCAGGGCGGCTGGATGGGCGTGCCGATGACCTTCCCCCTGCAAAGCGCGGCCTGGTTCGGCGGCCGCGGCGGCCACATCGGCTTCTCACCCGTGCTCACCCAGTCCGGCAGGCTCGCCATGGAACAGTTCCGGCGCACCTACGCCCGCTACAAGGAATTCGGCATGGACTATCAGGCGAGCTTCGCGTTCGGCGAGCGGCACCTGCTCAACGTCAATGCGGTGCTGCTGAACCTGGATGATCCCGAGTTCATGAAGCGCGTCGATCCGTTCCTGCGCACGCTGATCGCCGATGCGCGCCAGCACGGCTACGGCGAGTACCGGGCCCACATCGACTACATGGACGTGGTGGCCGACTGCTACGACTACAACGACCACGCCCTGCGCCGCCTGAACGAACGCATCAAGGATGCGCTCGACCCGGCCGGCGTCCTCTCCCCCGGCAAGAGCGGCATCTGGCCGCGCAGCTACCGCAGGGAGGGCCGGGCATGAGGCAGCTGCTGCTGATCGCGCTCGCGGCGATGCCGGCCGTCACCGCGCAGGCGGCGGACCTCGATGGCAAGCAGCTGTTCCATCAGAAATGCGAGATGTGCCACGGGCCGGTGGGCATGGGCACGGGCCTGCTGGCCCGCCGCATGAAAGTGGCGCAGCTCGAGAAGCGCGACGACCTGTCCGCCGCCTATGTCGAGCGGGCCGCGCGCGTCGGAGTGCTGAACATGCCGCCCATCACCCGCGGTGACGTGTCGGATGCGCAGCTGAAGAGCATCGCCCTGTACCTGTCGAAGGGCAAGCCTTAGTAGATCAGACGGTCCGGTCGGATGTCCCGCAGAATGGTGGTCGAGATTTCCTCGATGGACTTGTGGGTCGAGGACAGCCACGCGATGCCTTCCCGGCGCATCATCGATTCGGCGTGGCTGACTTCGTAACGGCAGTTCTCCAGCGTCGCGTACTTGCTGCCGGGCAGGCGCTCGTTGCGCACCTGCGAGAGCCGGATCGGATCGATGGTCAGCCCGAAGCACTTGCGCCGGAACGGCGACAGGCAGCTCGGAAAGCGGCCACGCTCGAAATCATCGGGTATGAGCGGATAGTTCGCGGCCTTGATGCCGTGCTGCATGGCGAGATACAGGGAGGTGGGCGTCTTGCCGCTGCGGCTGACGCCGACGAGGACCACATCGGCGGCCTTCAGGCTATCGGCCGACTGCCCATCATCATGGGCCAGCGTGAAATTGATGGCGTCGATGCGGTTGTTGTAGGCCTCGCTGGTGCTGACATCGGGTGAGCGCCCCACCCGGTGGTTGCTCTTGCAGCCGAGTTCCTCCTCCAGCGGCTCGACGAAGGTGCGGAACATGTCCAGCACCATGCCCTTGCACGCTTCGGCGGTGAGCACGTCGCGCACGGTCTGGTCGATGAGCGTGATGAAGATGATGGGCCGCTTGCCCTCGCGCTCCGCGGCCTGATTGATCTCTTTGACGACGCCCCAGGCCTTGTCCACGGTATCGACGAACGGACGGCGTATATGCCGCGGTTTTCCCGGGAATTGCGCCAGGATCGAATTGCCGAAGGTTTCGGCCGTGATACCGGTACCGTCGGAAACAAAAAATACTGTCCTGTTCGGCATCAGGCGATGATAATGCCTGCAGAGGCCTGCGGCCCATGATTTAACCGCTTCCGGAGCCGACTCTATGCTCAACCAGTCCCCCGCGGACGCACTCGTCGTCCCCTTCGAGCAACTGCGGATGTCGGATGTGGCGGCGGTCGGGGGCAAGAATGCATCCCTGGGCGAGATGATCAGCCAGCTGTCCGGGGTCGGGGTCAGGGTCCCCGGGGGCTTTGCGACCACGGCCCATGCCTTTCGCCAGTTCCTGCAGCACGACGGCCTTGCCGGACGCATCGAGGCGCGGCTGGCGGCGCTCGACGTGGAAAACGTGCGGGCGCTGGCCGTGGCCGGCGAGGAAATCCGCGGCTGGATCGTGCAGACCCCGTTTCCGCAACCGCTCGAGGCGGCGATCCGCACCCAGTTCGAGCGCCTCGTGGCCGGCAACCGCGAGGCCAGTTTTGCGGTGCGCTCCTCGGCCACGGCCGAGGACCTGCCGGATGCCTCCTTCGCCGGCCAGCAGGAGACCTTCCTCAACGTGCAGGGCATCGAGCAGGTGCTGCACAAGGTCAAGGAGGTCTTTGCTTCGCTCTACAACGATCGTGCCATCAGTTACCGCGTCCACAAGGGATTCACGCACGCCGACGTGGCCCTCTCGGCGGGCATCCAGTACATGGTGCGCTCGGATCTCGGCGCCGCCGGCGTCATGTTCACCCTGGACACGGAGTCCGGCTTTCCGGATGTGGTGTTCATCACCGCAAGCTACGGGCTCGGGGAACTCGTGGTCCAAGGCGCCGTGAATCCCGATGAGTTCTATGTCCACAAGGCGATCCTCAAGGCCGGCAAGTTCGCCGTCATCCGCCGCAGCCTGGGTTCGAAGCTGCAGCGCATGAGCTTTGCCAGCGCCGCCGACCGGGCCAGGAGCGGCCAGCTCGTGACCACCACCGAGACCGCGGCGGAGGATCGCAACCGGTTCTCGCTCACCGATGCGGACGTGCTGGAACTGGCGCGCTACGCCATGCTCATCGAGCAGCACTACGGGCGGCCGATGGACATCGAATGGGGCAGGGACGGCAACGACGGCCTGCTCTACATCCTGCAGGCCCGCCCCGAGACCGTGAAGAGCCAGGCCGGCGGGCAGGTCGAACTGCGCTACAAGCTCAACGACACCGGCGCGGTGCTCGCCGAGGGTCGCGCCATCGGCCAGAAGATCGGCACCGGTCCGGCGCGGCTGGTCAAGGGCCTCGCCGACATGGACAGCGTCCAGCCCGGCGACGTCCTGGTCACGGACATGACGGATCCGAACTGGGAACCGGTGATGAAGCGCGCCAGCGCCATCGTCACCAATCGCGGCGGCCGGACCTGCCATGCCGCCATCATCGCCCGCGAACTGGGCATCCCGGCGGTGGTCGGGTGCGGGGATGCGACCCGCCGCATTCCCGATGGCGAAGTGGTGACGGTGGTGTGCTCCGAGGGGGATACCGGGCATGTGTACGCGGGCCGCCTGGCGACCGAGGTCAGCGAGGTGCGTCGCGGCGAGATGCCTCCCTGCGGCGTGAAGATCATGATGAACGTCGGCAACCCGCAGCTGGCGTTCGATTTCGCGCAGATGCCCAATGCCGGTGTGGGCCTCGCGCGGCTCGAGTTCATCATCAACAACAACATCGGCGTCCACCCGCGGGCGATCCTCGACTATCCGCGCATCGACGCCGACCTGAAGCTGGCGGTGGAGTCCCTGTCCCGGGGCTATTCCAGTCCGCGGGCGTTCTACCAGGACAAGCTCGCCGAGGGCATCGCGACCATCGCCGCGAGCTTCTGGCCGAAGCCGGTGATCGTGCGGCTGTCGGATTTCAAGTCGAACGAGTATCGCAAGCTGATCGGTGGCACGCGCTACGAGCCGGAGGAGGAGAACCCGATGCTCGGCTTCCGCGGTGCCAGCCGCTACATCAGCAGCGAATTCGGCGAGGCATTCGGCATGGAGTGCGCGGCTTTGAAGCGGGTGCGGGTGGAGATGGGACTCACCAATGTCCAGATCATGGTGCCCTTCGTGCGCACCCTCGGCCAGGCCCGGACCGTGATCCGGATGCTGGCCGACTGCGGCCTCGAGCGCGGCCGCGATGAACTCAGGATCATCATGATGTGCGAAGTGCCGAGCAACGCGGTGCTTGCCGATCAGTACCTGGAGTACTTCGATGGCATGTCGATCGGTTCCAACGATCTCACGCAGCTCACCCTGGGACTGGATCGAGACTCAGGCATGCCGCAGCTGGTGGCCGATTTCGACGAGCGCGATCCGGCGGTGCGGGCGCTGATCTCCCAGGCGATCAGGGCCTGCCGCAACGCGGGCAAGTACGTGGGGATCTGCGGCCAGGGCCCGAGCGATCATCCGGATTTCGCCGCCTGGCTGGCCGATGAAGGGATCGCCTCCATCTCGCTGAACCCGGACTCCGTCATCGAGACCTGGAACCTGCTGGCCCGGCGAGATCGTGGTTCGCCGTCTGCCGGATGAAATGCCGCAGGTCATCGAGCTGCTCGGCGCTCAGTTCCGGGAACCCCGGCATGCCACGCGCCAGCAGTCCGCCGTCATGGACGATGTGCGCGAACGCCTCGGACGAGAGCACCACGGGTGAGGCGCGCAGGTCCGGCGCGATGCCGCCCGCCACCACTCCCATGCCGTGACAGAGCACGCAGCGCGGGAATTCCCGCGCCCCCGCGGCGGCCTTGGTGGCATCGACGACGAAGCCCGGTGCCGCGAGCGGCACGGCCGGTCGCGGCGGCGGTGCCGGCGGTAATTTCGCGTTGCCGTCGAGCACGAACGTCAGCAGCCGCCGCGGATGGATCCGCGGGTCCCAACCGAAGCGCGCCGAGATCGAACCGAAAGCGGCGGTCGAGCCTCCGAGGGGGCCCGCCGTGATGGTGATGTACTGCCTGCCGTCCACGCTGTAGGTGATCGGCACCCCGGTGACCGCGACGCCCGCGTAGTAGGACCACAGATCCTTTCCGTCCCGTGCCGCGTAGGCATGCAGGTAGCCATCCGCCAGTCCCTGGATCACGATGTCGCCCGCCGTTGCCAGCGTGCCGCCGTTCGAGACGCCGGGTGTCTCCACCTTCCACAGCACCCGCCTGGCAATCGGATCCCAGGCCTTGAGCACGCTGCGGCCGGCATCCGCCGGCACGTCGCCGGCCCCGAGGGACAGGCCGGTGGCTTCGGGGGTATAGGCCTTCGGATGGAAGTCATGGATGTCGACGCCGGTATCGCCGAACTCGGCAGGCATCTCCAGCGTGGGTTCGTACATCAGGCCCGTCCTGGGACTGTAGGACTGCGGAATCCAGTGATGCACCGCCTGGAAGCTCGGCCACAGCACGATGCTCTTGTCCCGGTACCGGGCGCCGGGCGCAAGCACGGGGCGACCGGTGCCGAGGTCCACATGGTCGGCCCAGGTCACCGTGCCGAGCTTGTCGGCCGAGAGCAGCTTGCCGTTCTCGCGATCGATGACATAGAAGAAGCCGTTCTTGGGCGCATCCAGCAGCACCTTGCGCGGCCGGCCGCCGATGGTGAGCGTCGCGAGGGTCATGTCCGTCGCGGCGTCGTAGTCCCAGGCATCTCCGGGGGTGGTCTGGTAGTGCCAGATGTAGCGGCCGGTATCCGCGTCCAGCGCGACGATGGAGGCCAGGAACAGGTTGTCCCCGCCGCCGGGGCTGCGGATCTTCCAGTTCATCGGATCGCCGCTGCCGGTACCGATGTAGAGACGGTTGAAGTCCGGGTCGTAGGTGATGGCGTTCCAGGCCGCACCGCCACCGCCGCGCTGCCACCACTGTCCCGTCCAGGTCCGCGCGGCCATGGCCATGATGGGATCCGAGGCCGCGCCATCCTGCGTGCCGGGCCTGCCGGGAACCAGGTAGAAACGCCAGTCGAGCTTGCCCGTGGCGGCATCGTAGGCGGTCACGTAGCCGCGGGCCGACCCGAAGTCCTCGCCCGAGAAACCGATGATGATCTTGCCGTTGAAGGCGCGCGGCGCACCGGTGATGGTGTAGCCGTTGTCCGGATCCACCGTCTGCACACTCCACGCCACGGTGCCGTCGCGGGCGTTGAGGGCGATCAGCCGGCCGTCGGTGGTGCCGGTGTAGACGCGGCCCTGCCAGAAGGCGATACCGCGGATGCCCCAGGCCACCCGCAGCTTCTTGCCCGCCGCCTCGGGCGCCTTTGCGTCGTAACGCCACAGCTGCCGCCCGGTGCGCGCCTCCACGGCATACACGACGCCGTGGCCGGCGCCGAGGTACACCACACCATCGACCGCAAGCGGCGCGGTGATGGAGTTGCTCACGTCCAGCGGCAGCGACCAGGCCAGACCCAGCCGCCTGACGTTGCCCTCGTTGATCTGGGTCAGGGGACTGTAGTGGTCTTCGCTGAAGGTGCGACCGTAGGCCGCCCAGTTGCGGCCATCCGCGGCATCCGCCAGCGCCGTATCGTCGATCGGCGCCGCGGCGCCGGCCGCCGCGCTCAGCACCGCGCCGAGGACCACCGCACAGGCCTTGACCGCGGGTGCCGGTGTCATCGGTTCAGGTGGCCAGTTCGACGACGCAGACCCCGCCGTTGACCTGGGCGTTCTCCCCTTCCGGCACCAGGATCTCCAGCACTTTTCCCGGTCCGGGCGCGAGGATCTCCTGGGTCACCTTTTCGGTCTCGATTTCGTACAGCGCCTCGTCCTTGACGAAGGACTCGCCCACCTGCTTGTGCCACTTCGCGATGGTGGCCTCCTGCATGTTCATGCCGACGCGGCTCAACTTCAATGTGATCTTCATTGCGTATGGAATCCCGCTCAGGCGGCCGCGGCGCGACCGGTGAGCCCGCGAACCGTGCGGGCAATGCTCTCGGCGTTCGGGATGACCCGCGCCTCGGCGTTGGGGGCATACGGAATGCAGACGTTCGGCACCGTCACGCGCTTCACCGGCGCCTTGAGCAGCCCGAAGCCGCGATCCGCGACCATCGCCGCGATCTCGCTCGCGGCGCTGCAGCGCTCGCGCGCCTCGTCACACACCACCAGATGCCCCGTCTTCTTCACCGACGCCAGCACTGCCGCTTCATCGAAGGGCACCAGCGTGCGCGGATCGAGCACCTCGGCGTCCACGCCCGAGGCGGCCAGGTCCTTGGCGGCCTGCAGCGCGGGCTTCAGCATCGAGCCGATCGCCACGATGGTCACGTCCTTGCCCGGCCGCGCGATGTTCGCCTTGCCGAAGGGCACGAGGTGCTCGCCCTCGGGTACCTCCCCCTGCTCGCCGCCGCGGCCGCCTGCCTCCATGAAAAAAGAGGGATTGCTGCCGCGGATGGCGGACTTGAGGAGCCCTTTCGCATCGGCGGGCGTCGCGGGAGTGAGCACGTTGATGCCACCCAGGTTCAGCAGCGGCGGATAGGCCGTATCGGAGTGCTGCGCGGCATTGGAACCGCCACCACCGTAGCTTGCGATCACCGTGATGGGCAGCCGCGCCTGCCCGCCCGACATCAGGCGCATCTTCGCCATCTGGTTGCCGATGGCGTCCATGCCCGTGTACACGAAGTTCGAGAACATCAGGTGCAGGATCACGCGGTGTCCGGCGGCGGCGGCGCCTACGGCCATGCCGGTGAGGCTCTGCTCGCAGATGGGAGTATTGCGGATGCGGTTGCGGCCGAAGCGCTCGGTCAGTCCGCGGCAGTCGCCCATGATGGCAAGCTCGACGTCCTCGCCGAACAGGATCACCTTCGGATCGCGCTCCATTTCCTCGAACAGCGCCTCGTTGATCGCCTGGATATAGCGTTTCTTGGCCATGTGGTGCTCCTAGGGTCGCTGACCGTCGAACATGAGGGTGAAGGCGAGCTCCGGGTCCGCGGGCGGGCTCTCCACCGCGAAGCGCACGGCGTCATCCACCTTCGCCATCACGCGTTTCTCGATTTCCACCAGTTGCGCGATCGCCGCCGGGCCACCGGCCTCCAGCTGCTTGCGCGTGAATTCGATCGGGCCGCGCGCGCGCCAGCTCTCGATCTCCTCGGGCTGCCGGTAGCGCTGGCCGCCGAGGAACAGGTCCTCCGCCTCCAGATGCCCCTGGATCCGGTAGGTGTGCGCCTCGATGAAGCTCGGGCCGCCGCCGCTGCGGGCGCGCTCCACGGCCGTGCGGGCGGCGCGCCACACCGCCGTCACGTCGTTGCCGTCGATCACCTCGGTCGGGATGCCGAAGGCGCGGGCGCGATCGGCGATGACGCCCGCGGTCACGGTCTTGGCCGGGCTGAACTCGCTGAAGGTATTGTTTTCGCACACGAACACCAGCGGCAAGTGCCACAGGGCGGCGATGTTCAGGCATTCCATCAGCGTGCCCTGATTCGAGGAGCCATCGCCGAAGAAGTCGACGACGATGCGGCCCTCCTGCGCCAGCATGGCGGAATAGGCCGCGCCGGTCGCGATGGCGAAGCCGGCGCCCACGATGCCGTTGGCACCGAGGATGCCCTTGGAGAAGTCGGCGACATGCATCGAGCCGCCCATGCCCTTGCAGATGCCGGTGCTTTTGGCCCAGATCTCGGCCAGCATCGCGTTGAGATCTCCGCCCTTGGCGAGGTAGTGGCCATGGCCGCGGTGGGTGCTGGTGATCATGTCGGTCCCGCGCAGGTTCGCGCACACCCCGGTCGCGATGGCCTCCTCGCCGATGTACAGGTGCACGGCCCCCGGCAGGTTGCCGGCCTTGTTCTCATCGCGCAGGCGCTCTTCCGTCCGCCGGATCAACAGCATCTGCTCGTACAGGCGCATGAGGTCCTGCTGCGACAGTTCCGATTCGGTGCCAGCCATGGGCGTGTTCCTCCAGTGAAGGCCCCTAGTCTATGCCAACTGCGGTGGCCGCTCCCGCCAGATATGTCACCTAGCGGGATCCCGGAACGTGGCCGGGAGTGCAGGCGGTGCCGATCTTGTGGGAGTCGGTCTTCATGGTCACCTGCTGGCCGTTCATCGACATGCTGATGGTGCCCCGGGCATGGTCCCCTTCGACCACCGATTCGATCGTGCCCTGCACCGGCTGCTTGCCCGCGCAGCTGAACCGGGCGGTGAACCGGGTCCCCTCGCGCTTGGCATCCTGGAGGGTGCAGTTGCCGTTCATGCCCGGACCCTGGGGCTTGGAGAGGGCCTCGTCCGCCTTGCCGGGCGGCACGCAGACCTGCAGCGTATGCGACGGCATGGTCATGCCGGTCATCTCCATGCTCATGGTCTGTTCCCACAACTCGCCCGCCGGCTTGTCGTCGGCCAGCGCGCTCGCCTGCGCCATGAGAACAGCCAGCAGCACGCCGGCCGCGCCGCCGGCACGGATCGATCCGCAGATACGCATGTTTTCTCCCTTGTTCAGGGCAATGTGCCCCGCTTTCAAATTCTAATTCAGCCCACGGGTCCGCGCCGCGCATTCGGGCGCTGCGCGCCTGCAGCGCAGCAGGTTAGGCTAGGGCATGGAAACACCCGCCGCGGACATCCCCCGGCGGCGCTCCCTGCCCTACGCCGCACTGCTGGTGGTGATGGTGTCGGTGCAGTTCGGCGCCGCCCTCTCCAAGCAGCTGTTCCCGGTGCTGGGGGTGGAACGCGCGACCTTCCTGCGTCAGGCCTTCGGCGCGCTGCTGCTGGCGATGGTACTGAGGCCCTGGCGGCTGCGCATCCGGACCGGCGACTGGCCGGCGCTGCTGGCCTACAGCGTCACGCTGGGCGGCATGAACCTGAGCTTCTATCTGGCCCTGGCCCGTATTCCCCTGGGGATCACGGTGGCCCTGGAGTTCATGGGTCCGCTGGGACTCGCCGTGGCCCTGTCGCATCGGCGGATCGACCTGCTCTGGGTGGCCCTGGCGGCCGTCGGCCTGCTGCTGCTGCTGCCGCTGCATCCTCACGGGCCTGCCCTCGATCCCATCGGCGTGCTGTTCGCCCTCACGGCCGCGGCCTTCTGGGCCGCCTATACCCTGATCGCGCGGCGGATCGGCCGCACGATCGGCACGGGTCTCATCGGCGTGGCGATGCCGATCGCCGCGCTGCTGATCCTGCCGCTGGCCGCCTCGCAGCCCGGATCGATCACCCTGACGCCGCAGCTGGCGATCGCCGCGCTGGCCATGGCGCTGTTCTCAAGCGCGCTGCCCTACCCGCTGGAAATGATCGCGCTCGCAGGCATGCCGGTCCGGGTCTATGGCATCCTCACCAGCCTCGAACCGGCGTTGGGGACCCTCATGGGGCTGGCGGTGCTGCGCGAATTGCCCAGCGCGCAACAGCTCGCGGGCATCGCGGCCATCATCGTCGCCTCACTGGGGGCTGCGGCCCTCGATGCCTGAACCCGGGGGCATCAGCACCCGCGGCTGACGGCTGGCATCCACGGGCCACACCAGCGACCCGGCCTCGCCCGGCGCCGCGATCAGTGCCTCGATGAAATGCTGGTTCCAGGCGTGGATGTCGTTGGTGCGCACCACCTGCATCATCGCCTCGTAGCGCTGCTGGCGCTGGGCCAGAGGCATCCACAGCGCCGTCTGCAGGGCCTCGGCCATGCCGCTCACATCATAGGGATTCACCAGCAGTGCGGTGGTCAGCTCGCGTGCGGCGCCGGCCAGCGTGGACAGCACCAGCACGCCCGGATCCGCCGGATCCTGTGCCGCCACGAACTCCTTGGCGACCAGGTTCATGCCGTCGCGCACCGGGGTCACGAGACCGACCTTCGCGGCCCGCAGGTACCCCATGAGCGTCACGTGCGGGATGTTCTTGTTGAGGTAGCGCACCGGGGTCCAGTCCGGATCGGCGAAGCGGCCGTTGGTGCGGCCGGCCGCCTGCTCGAGAGCGCTGCGGATGGTTTCGTATTCCTGCACATCCGAGCGCGACAGCGGCGCGATCTGTACGAAGGTCACGTCGTTGTGGTTTTCAGGATAGGTCGCGAGGAACTTCTCGTAGGCCTTGAAACGTTCCACCAGCCCCTTGCTGTAATCCAGGCGGTCGACGCCGATGATCAGCCGCCGCCCCAGCAGACCCGCGACGATGCGCCGGTAGGCCTCCGTCGAGGGAGCTTCGGCCGCGGTCTTCTCGATCTCCTCCACGTCCACGCCGATGGGGAACACCTGCGCACTGACATGGCGGTCGGCGGCCCGTACCGAACCGTCGGCCAGTACCGCATCGGCACCCCACACCGCCGCGACCGCGGCGTGGAACGCCGCAAGGTCATCGCGCGTCTGGAACCCGATCAGGTCGTAGGCCAGCAGCGATTCGAGCAGTTCGCGGTGCACGGGCAGTGCCCGGAAGGCATCGAATCCCGGAAACGGGATATGCAGGAAGAAGCCGATGCGCTGCGCGACTCCGAGGGCCCGCAGCCGGCTCGCAAGCGGTATCAGGTGGTAGTCATGGACCCAGACCAGGTCATCCGGCCGCAGCATCCGGGCCGTGTGCTCGGCGAAGCGCTGGTTGACCTTCAGGTAGGTCGCGTAGTGCTCCTCGGAGTAATGCAGGGCCTGCAGGAAGTGATGACACAGCGGCCACAGCGCGCCATTGCTGAACCCCAGATAGAACTCCTCGTACTCCGGCTTCGTCAGATCGAACGTCGCGTACGCGAGGCGGTCGCGACGGGTCACCTCCACCGGGCCGGGCTCGCCCTCGGCGATGTCGCCTGACCAGCCGATCCACAGTCCGCCGTGCGCGCGCATGGCGGCCAGCACGCCCACCGCAAGCCCGCCCGGTGCGGCCCCCTTGCGCGGCACGCTCACCCGATTGGAAATGGCAACGAGGCGGGTCATACAACATCCTCCCAGTAACGGCTCAGGCGCAGTGCGCTCACGATGATGCCGACCATGCTGTACGACTGCGGAAAGTTGCCCCACAGGTCGCCGGTACGCGGGTCGATGTCCTCGGACAGCAATCCTACGCCGTTGCGCCGGTCGAGCAGCCTCGCGAACAGGTCCCGGGCCTCCTGCATCCGGCCGATGGCGGCGAGCGCATTCACGTACCAGAAGGCGCACACCGTGAACGCGGTCGTGGGCACTCCGAAATCATCGGCGGTGCGGTAGCGGAACAGGAGGTCATCACGGCTCAGGTGCCGACCGATGGCCTCCACGGTGCTGATGAAGCGCGGATCGCTGGCCGGCAGGAACCGCAGCTCGGCCAGCAGCAGCAGCGTCGCATCCAGCGTCTCCCCGCCGAAGGTCGCGACGAAGCTTTCCCGGCGCGGATTCCAGGCTTCGGCGATGATCCGCCGGTGCATCCCGTCGGCCTCGTCGCGCCATCGCGTCGCAGCCTTGGCCTGGCCGACACGGGTCGCGATGGCGGCCAGACGGTCGCAGGCCGCCCAGCACATGAGCGCCGAATACGTGTGCACATGTTCGCTGCCGCGCAGCTCCCAGGGCCCCGAGTCCGGCTTCGCGAATCCCTCGACCGCATGCTCCCCCAGACGCTCGAGGCTGGCAAAGATGCGCTGCGGATCGGCGACATCGAGCCGCTCGTCGTAGAACAGCTGCGTGGCGCCGAGGATGATCGCACCGTAGATGTCGTACTGGCGCTGGGCGTAGGCCTGGTTGCCGACGCGGACCGGTCCCATGCCGCGGTACCCGCGCAGCGCGGGCGCCGGCACTTCCTCCATGCAGGCACGTCCGCTCAAGCCGTAGAGGGGCTGCAGCTCGCCCACCGGCGTGCGCACGTGGGTGTTGTGAATGAAACGCAGGTACGAGCGCATGGTCTGCGAGGCCCCCAGGCGATTGAGGACGTGCACCGTGAAGTAGCCGTCACGCAGCCAGCAGAACCGGTAGTCCCAGTTGCGCAGCGACTCGGGCGCTTCCGGAATCGAGGTCGTGAGCGCCGCCAGGATGGCCCCGCTGTCCTCGAAGGTGCACAGCTTCAGGGTGATGGCGGCGCGGATCACGGCCTCCTGGTAATCCAGCGGTACCGCGAGCCCCCGGACCCACGCCTCCCAGTAGTGGCGGGTCTGCTCCAGCAGCGAACGGCCGAGCGTGGTCGGCAGTTCATTCAGGGGTTCATCGTCGCCGAGGATGAACGCGACGGACCCCGACAGTGCAAAGGGACGTTCCTCGCTGACCGCCGTCACCGAGGCATCGGTCGTGACGCGGTAGGCCAGATCCGGCGACTGGAAACGCAGGGCATGGCTGCTCAGGCTGACCTGCGGCGCGAGCGCGCCATAGGCCGCCGTCGGCCGCAGCCGCACCCGGATCACCGGCGCGCCGACCACCGCCTCGACCAGGCGCACGATCATCGCCGGGCGGTGCACGCCCTCGCGGGTGCGGAATCGCGGACAGAAATCGGTGACCCGGAGGGTCGCGGCATGGTTCTCGTGGAGGGTCTCGACGACCGCGGTATTGCGCACGTAGCGCTGACGCACGCGCGCCGCCGCCTCCATGCTGATCTCGAAGGTACCGCGTCCGGGGTCGCCCTCCGGACTGAGCAGCCCGCTGAACACCGGGTCCCCGTCCAGCCGCGGCAGGCAGCCCCAGACGATGGTCCCCCCCGAATCGATGAGAGCGGCGATCTGGCAGTTACCGATGACCGCGAGATTGAGGTTGGCGGAGCCGCTCAACAGCCGCCGCTCAGTGACCCAGGCCCATGCAGCCGCGCAGCCAGTCGCGCACGGCCGCCGGATCCGGCAGCCACCACGGCGCCGTCACCCGTGGCCCGACCGCGATCGCCATGCCATGGACGCGGCCGACCGCCTCGAAGCCGGCCCGGTCCGTCAGATCATCGCCGATGAAAATCGGAAACCGTCCGTCGAAGGGCGGTTCGGCCATGAAGGCATCGAGGGCGCTGCCCTTGTCGCAGGCACGGGGCCGCAGCTCGAACACGGCGGCGCCCTCCATCAGCTCGAAGACGCCGCGGGAGTCGGCTGCCAGCGCCTGCATCTCCGCCTTCAGCCGCGGGGCCACCTGGGGCGCGGCGCCGCGGTAGTGCACGGCGAAGGCACAGCCCTTGTCCTCGATCAGCAGCCCATCGTAGTGCCGCAGCCGCAGTCGCAGCGCCATGCGCGTCTGCCACACGAGCGTCGCCGGCACGGAGTATCGTTCGATCGTGCCATCCGCGCGGCGACGTTCCGCGCCATGCACGCCCGCCACCGGCAGCCGCAGGGGCTTCAGCAGCGCATCGAGGTTGTCCATGCTGCGTCCGGTGATCACCGCGGTCGCACCGGCGGTCGCCACATAGAGCTCGTCCAGCAGGTACAGCAGACAACCATCCACGACGACCTGATCCGGCCGCTCCACCAGATTCAGCAAGGTGCCGTCGAAATCGAGGAACACGGCGCAATGGTCCGCGATCCGGTTCAGCGGCGGAGTGATGCCCTGGCAGTGCCGGCCGCGCGCCTGGAGTGACACGCTTTCGCCCATGGTTCAGTCGTCCTGACACTTCACCTTGTCAGGCTCCATTTCCCGCCATTCAAGGACTTGCAGGAATGGGCTGCCCCATACAGTCCGTGCAGGAGAAGTCCCACAGCGCGACCTGCGCTGTGGCCGGTCATTAAACTTATTCCGCGCCCAGCCGTAGCAGCGGCCCGTAGAGCTCCGGACGGCGGTCGCGGAAGACGTACCAGTTATCGCGCTGCAACGCGAGCTGGGCCAGGTCGAAGTCGGCGACCAGTACCGCATCGCCCTCCTCGGCGGCCTCGGCGACCTTGGCGCCCGTGGCGTCCGCGATGAACGAGGAGCCGTAGAAGCGGATATGGAGCCCCTCGGGATCCTGGAGGGAGCGTTCCAGCCCGTAGCGGTTGGCGGCGATCAGGGGCATGAGGTTGGCGGCGGCATGGCCCTGCTGGGTGCGCTGCCAGTGTCCGCGCGAGTTGAGCGGCAGCGCCGGCGGCGGCTCACTGCCGATGGCGGTCGGGAACAGCAGCAGTTCCGCGCCCAGCAGCGCCATGCAGCGCGCGGTTTCCGGAAACCACTGATCCCAGCAGATCCCGACGCCGAGGCGTCCGTAACGGGTGTTCCAGACCTTGAAGCCACTGTCCCCGGGAGCGAAGTAGGTCTTCTCCTGGTATCCGGGTCCGTTGGGGATGTGCGATTTGCGATAGACGCCGAGCACGGTGCCGTCCGCGTCCACGACGGCGATGGAGTTGAAATACGCAAGGCCGTCGCGCTCGAAGAAACTGATGGGCAGCACCACCTCCAGCTCGCGCGCGATGGTGCTGAAATGCAGTACGGCGGGGTTCGCCGCCAGCGGCTGCGCCAGGGCGAAGTGACGCGAATCCTGTTCGATGCAGAAATAGGGAGTCTCGAAGAGCTCAGGGATCAGGATCACCTGCGCGCCCCGGCCCGCCGCCTCGCGCACCAGATCCTCGGCCCGCGCGATGTTGGCCCCGCGGTCCCAGCCGCAGCTCATCTGCACGGCGGCGACGCGCACCGGTCGCGGCGCGAGGGCCAGGTGCGCCGGCAGGGTCATTCGAAGACCTTGCCGGGATTGAGGATGTTGTGCGGATCGAGGGCGCGCTTGAGGGCGCGCATGGCATCGATCTCCTGCGCGGTGCGCGAGATGTTCAGGAAGTGCCGCCGTTCCAGGCCGATGCCGTGCTCCGCGGAAATGCTGCCGTCGATGGGCCGCAGCAGCTCGTACGCCAGCTCCTCGCCCAGCCGCAGCACGGCCGGGTCCGCGGTGCCCGGCGCGACGATCACGTGCAGGTTGCCGTCGGCGATATGGCCGAAGGCGAAGACCCGGCCCGCGGGAATCCTCTGCGCCACCGCCTGGCGCAGGTTGGCCAGATACCCTGCCATGTCCTCGATGGCCATGCTCACATCGAAGTTCAGCGTCGCGCCGAAGTGCTGCGTGATCAGCCACGGATCATCCCGGGGGGCCCAGATCGAGTTGCGTTCGGCCTCGGACTTGGCGATGACGGCATCCAGCACCACGTCCCGCTCCATGGCCTCCCCGAGGGCCTCCTCGAACCGCGAGTGATCGCTTTCCGGATCGGCGCCGGCGGCCTCCACCAGACCGTAGATACCATGGCCGTGCGGCAACAGCGCCCGGTGATGGCCGAAGGCCGTGGTGGTGGTCTCATAGAATTCCGGCCACATCGCTTCGAAGGCGCTCAACTGCCCGCCCAGGCCGGCATCGAGCATGCCGAGCAGCTTCACCAGGCCATCAAAGTCGCGGCAGGCCACCAGCGCGGTGTTGGTGCTGCGGGGCTTCGGAAACAGCCGCAGATCGGCGCGGGTCACGACCCCGAGCGTGCCTTCGGAGCCGATGAACAGCTGCTTCAGATCGTACCCGGCGTTGTTCTTGATCATGCGGTTCAGGGATTTGAGCACGGTGCCGTCGGCCAGGACTGCTTCGATTCCCAGCACCAGCGCGCGCATCATGCCGTAGCGCAGGACCCGCACCCCGCCGGCGTTGGTCGAGATGTTCCCGCCGATGGTGCAGGTGCCCCGGCCTCCCAGGTCCAGCGCGAACAGCAGGTCGTGACGCTCGGCCTCTTCCTGGACGCGCTGCAGAATGGCACCGGACTGCACCCGCATGGTCCGCCCGGCAACGTCCACCCGTTCGATGGTATTCATCCGCTCGGTGGAGAGGATCAGTTCGGAATCGGTCGTGGCCGTGCCTTCGACCAGGCCGGAGCGGCCGCCGTGGGTGACGACGCTCTGATGACGGGCGTGGCACAGCCGCAGCACGCCGGAGACCTGTTCGGTGGATGAGGGTCGCACCAGCGCGGAGGCGCGCGGCACGTGGCCGTTCACATCCGCGCGCTCGTGCACCGCCTCTCCGGTGAGCAGACCGGAGTCGCCGACGACGGCGCGCAGATCGGAGAGCAATCCTGAGTCGAGCATTCCGCTGATCCTGTTTCCTGGGGCGACAGGATCGGGATTTTCGCACAACCGCCGCGCGCGGGCGGCCCCGATGCCTCCGGAGAGCTCAGTGCAGCCGGCGCTGACGATCCTGTGCCTGCACCTGATTGTCGGGGAACAGCGCCTGGTCGAGGGCCTGGATATAGGTGGCGACATCGGCCGCGCCCGGCACCAGCACGCGGCTGTTCAGCAGCAGGTTCGGCACGCCCTCCACGCCCAGCCCCCGCAGCCGCCGCTCCTCGCCGAGCACTTCCTCGCGGCCACCGGCGCCGGCCGTGAAGGCCGTCCGCACCGACTCCTCGACGCCCGCCTCGCTGGCCAGCTGCACCAGCACCAGGGGGTTGCTGATGTCGCGACCGGATTCGAAGAAGGCCCGGAATACCCCGTCGATCAGTTCTTCCTGCCGGCTGTCGTGCGCCGCCAGGTGCACCAGCCGGTGCGCCTCGCGCGTATCCGGCAGGTTCGCGATGCGGTCGAAATGAAAACCGATATCCAGCTCGCGGCCGGCGGCTTCGAGCTTGCGCTGCGCCTCATCGACGTCGGCACCGGGGGGCAGCCTCGAGGCGAGGTGCTCGCGCCAGCTGCTCTGGGCGACGCCGGCCAGCGGCAGTCCGTGCCAGCGCTGGACCTTGAGGCCCGCCCCATAAAGGCTGTCGAGGGCCCGCGCCAGGTTGCGCTTGCCGATGAAGGACCAGGGGCACGCCAGGTCGCCGATGAAGTCCAGTTCCAGCGACCGGGGGCGTGAGCCGACATGCAGAATTTGTGTGTCCATGCCGCCTATCTTGCGTTTATGGACGAAAATTCAAGCCAGACAAGCCCCTTACCGGCGGTGGCCTTTCTGAACCTGGGCTGTAATCTGGATGGCGGTCTCCAGCGCCGCCAGCCCGGCCTCGCCGCTCACCACGGGGGCCGTCCCCTCCCGGATGCAGTCCAGGAAGGACTGGATCTCGGCCTTGAGGGCATCCCCGGCATCGAAATTGCGCTCCTCGATGAGCACCGGCAACTGACCGGCCGCCGGTCCGCCGGGGCGTTTGCGGATGACGGTGACGATCTTCTGCTGCAGATCCATGGACACGTAGGCCTCGTCCGAAAACACCCGCATCTTGCGCTCGGTCTTGAGGCTGACGCGGCTGGCCGTGGCATTGGCCACGCACCCGTTGGCGAAGCGGATGCGCGCGTTGGCGATGTCCACGTCCTCGGAAAACACCGGGGTGCCGATGGCATCGATGGACTCGATGGCCGATCCGACCAGCGTCTGCACGATGTCGATGTCGTGAATCATCAGATCCAGCACCACGCTCACGTCCGTGCCGCGTTCCTTGTACGGCGCAAGCCGATGGCACTCGATGAATCGCGGCGCCCGCAGCTGTTGCTCGGCGCCCAGAATGGCCGAGTTGAAGCGTTCCAGGTGTCCGACCTGCAGGATCCGGCGCCGCTCGGCGGCGAGCGCAATCAGTTCGCGCGCCTCCTGGGGCGTTTCGGTAATCGGCTTTTCCACCAGGACATGGGCGCCGGCCTCCAGGAATTCACGGGCGATCGGAAAGTGGGCGGCGGTGGGGGTCACGATGCTCACGGCATCGACCTCGCCGAGCAGACCGCGGTAGTCCGCCAGGGCCCGGGTCCCCACCTCGGTGGCGACCCCTTCCCGGGCTTCCGGCCGGGCATCCACGACCGCCACCAGCTCGCACGCCTCGAGCTGGGCGTACTTCTGGGCGTGGAACCGTCCCAGGTAGCCGACGCCGATGACCGCCGCTGTGACTTTTTTCATTGGGTTATTATGCCTGCATGGCTATGTCATTGAGCGGCACGGCGCTGCGCCGGGAGCTGCTGTGGGTCGTGATCGCCCTGGCGGTGGGGCTGCTGCTGCTGCCACCCCTCATCGGCCTGGTGGGGGGGCGGGTTTTCGGCGGGTATGCCGGGGGCGACACCCGTGATCTGGTGGACCACTTCTTCCGGGGCCTGGGCCAGGGGCAGCAGGCCTTCTGGATCGTCGCCCTGGGCCCCTATTGCCTGATCCTCGCGCTGCGGCTGACCGTGGCTGCCGTGCGCGCGGCCCGCCGCCCAGCCTGAGACTGCCGACCCTGACTCAGTCCTTACTTCTTGGGCCAGTACAGCCAGACTGCGGCGCACAGGCAGACCAGCAGCGCCGCGTGGGCCACGGGCCGCCAGCGCCGCTCCCGCAGCTGGGCATAGAAACTGATGCCCCCTACGGCCGAAAGGGTGCCGAAGACCGCGATCGCCACCCCCAGTGTCGCCTTTTCGCCGAAAAGCTCGCCCGCCTCATCGGCCGGCACGAACAGCAGGGTGATCCAGGTGAGCGCCAGGCCCGTGAACAATGTAAAGGTCGAGCCCATGATGATGCCGATGAGAACCGCGAGCGGGCGCATGATGTCGAAACCAGTCGGTGGATCAGTCGGAGCAGCCGTTGATGACGCAAATCCCGCAGCTCGGACAGGCGCACTTGCTGCGATGAGGCGCGCACTCTAGCCTAGTACGTACCGCAACCGTGTAACTTTCCCAGGCGAACCCAAGGATCCCCGCACCCCCCATGAACATGCTGTACCGATTCGAGCGCCGCTCGGCCGCCTGGGCCGCCACAGCCGTGGCAGTCATGATGGTACTCGCCCTGACCGGTTCCTCCCAGGCGCCCGCCGGCCCCTCGATCCTGCCGCCCAACGCCATCGCGCCGACGGACCGCCAGCGCGCCATCGCCCGCCGGGTGGGCACCATCCTCGAGGAGGCCCATTACCGCCACGTGCTGATCGACGACAAGATGTCCAGCGAGATCTTCGACCGCTACATCCAGTCCCTGGACGGCCAGCACAGCTACTTCCTGGCGAGTGACCTGAAGGATTTCGAGCAGTGGCGCTACAAGTTCGACGACATGATCCACACCGGGGACATCGAGCCGGGCTTCGCGATCTTCGCCCGCTACCAGCAGCGCGACCGCGAACGGATGCAGGCGGCCCTGAAGATGCTCGATACCGAGCCGGACTGGACACTCAATGAATCCATGGAGTTCGACCGCAAGGATGCGCCCTGGGCAACCACCACCGCGCAACTGGATGAGGTGTGGCGCCAGCGCGTGAAGAACGACGGCCTGTCGCTGCTGCTCACCGGCAAGACCTGGAAGGAAGCCACCGACATCCTGCGCAAGCGCTACGAGCGGGTGATCAAGCGCGTGGATCAGATCTCCCCCGATGACGTGTTCGAGAATCTGATGAACGCGTACGCGCGCACCTTCGATCCGCATTCGAACTTCTTCTCGCCGCGCGATTCGGAGGAATACCGCATCACGATGAGCCTCAACTACGACGGCATCGGCGCCTCGCTGCAGCAGCAGGACGACTACGTGCAGGTCATGAACGTCATCGAGGGCGGCCCGGCGGCGGTGGCCGGCACGCTCAAGCCCAACGACCGCATCACGGGCGTCGCGCAGGGCAACGATGCCATGGTCACCGACGTGGTCGGCTGGCGGCTGGATGATGTGGTGCAGCTGATCCGCGGCAAGGCCGGGACGGTCGTCAAGCTGCAGGTGCTGCCGGCCGGGGCCGCGCCGGGCTCACCGGAGAAGATGCTGGTATTCACCCGCAACAAGGTGAACCTCGACAACCAGGCGGCCAAGCAGGAAATCCGCACCGTGCAGCGCGGCGGCCGCACGCTGAAGATCGGTGTCATCACCATCCCGAGCTTCTATCAGGACGTGGCGGCGCAGGCCGCGGGCGATCCCAACTACCGCAGCACCACGCGCGACGTGCACCGGCTGCTGGGTCAGCTGACCGCCGCCGGTGTCGACGGCATCGTTCTCGACCTGCGCGACGATGGCGGCGGCTATCTGCCGGAGGCGACCGCCCTCACCGGCCTGTTCATCGACAAGGGCCCGGTCGTGCAGCTGAAGGACACGACGGGGCGCGTGGAAGTGCTGGATGACCCGGATCCGGGCGTCGCCTACTCCGGTCCGCTGTCCGTGCTGGTCAACCGCTACAGCGCCAGTGCCTCGGAGATCTTCGCCGGCGCGCTGCAGGACTATCACCGGGCGTACATCATCGGCCAGACGACCTTCGGCAAGGGCACGGTGCAGAACCTGGTGCCCCTCGACCGCTGGTCGCAGAAGCCCCTGAGCGGCCAGATCACCGTCACCATCGGCAAGTTCTACCGCGTCACGGGAGAGAGCACCCAGCATCGCGGCGTGGTGCCGGACGTATCACTGCCCTCGGTCATCGACACCAAGGAAGTCGGGGAGAGCTCGCTCGAGGCCGCCCTGCCGTGGGACCGCATCCAGGGTGCGCCCTTCAATGCCTGGCATGACGAACATCCGGTCATTGCCCTGCCCTCGCTGGTCTCCGAGGAGACGGCGCGCGAGCAGCACGATCCGGACTACCACTACCTGGTGGACGAAGTGTCCGCGCTGAACAAGGTGCGTGCCGAGAAGACGCTGTCGCTGAACCTCAAGGTACGGCAGGACGAGCGCGCGCAGCTGGACAAGGAGCGCCTGGAGCGCGCCAACCAGCGGCTCATCGCCGAAGGCCAGCCGCCCGTGAAGACGGTGGAGGAACTGGACGGTGGCGAGGGCGCCGCGGCCGATGCGGCCGACGGCAGCCGTCCCAAACGGGCGCCCGGCAGCTCCGCCCCCGGAGCGGTGAACACGCCGCCGGATCTGGTGCTGAACGAGGCGACGCAGGTGATGGCGGATATCCTCATGGGCAACCCGCCGGCGCCGAAACTGCCGTCGGGCACCCCGCCGCAGCAGACCGCCCGGCGGCTCGCCAACTAGCGCAGCAGAACGCGGAACAGGTCCCAGGTATCCTCGCCCAGCACGTTGGGCATGCGCGCGGCGACGGCGGCCCCCAGGGGCTTGCCGGCCAGCACGTCCGTGTCCACCAGTGACATGGATTCCGCGGTCGGGGAGGTATCCTGCGGGCTGCGGTAGCGGGCCCGCTGGCGCATGTCGTCGCTGCGGGCCTTCACGTCCTGGGCGACGTTGACCTTGCTTTCCAGGATCACGCGCGCGCGTGCGATCAACGCGATCAGCGCCTCGCATTCGGGGCGTCCGCCGTAGGCGTCCACCGGCTCGCGCCGGCCCATGGCCTCCTTGGCGAGGCTCACCAGCACGGTGTCCGCCAGGCGCAGGCACAGCACCTCGGCGTAGGCGATTGCCGCGATGTTGATGGCGCGACGGGCATCCAGGGACAGGCCCGGAAACTCCGGGGGCTGCTCGGCATCGAGGGCCGCGCAGCCCGCGCGGGCCGCATCGAGCGCTTCGGTGGCCAGGACGAGCGCGGCCTGCGCCCCGGTCAGCCGTCGGTCGAGGTCGCGGCGCCTGAAGTAATGCCAGAAGCGCGTCAGGGCGGCGCGCCGCGCCGTCAGGTCGGTCACGAACTGCTGGGCATCGTTGAACTGGGACTGCGAAATGCGCAGTGCCGTATCGGCGGCCTGGCGCTTGGTGAACTGCGCGCGGTTGAATTCGGCGAACAGGGCGCGCCGCTCGCGCTCCTCCTGCTGCGCCGCCAGCTCCGCGGTGAATTGCTCGAGGATCTCCCGGCCCCGCTGCCACATGGCGCGCAGCTGGTAGAACACCAGCGCCGGATAGGCGGTCTCGGTCAGCCCCAGCCGCGCCTCGAGCGAGCCGAGCATTTCCTGGACGCGGGCGGTGGCGCCTTCCTGCTGTTTGATGCGGTCCTTGAGCCGGTAGACCTCATCCTGCAGTTCGCCGTAGGCCTTCTTCAGCTCCGCACGGTTGCGGAACAGGGTGAGCACGCGATGGTCATCCTCGGGGTCCTCGGTCCCCTTCGGATTCACGCGTATCAGTCGAGTAATCTGTTCAATGGCTTTCATGTATGGCAGCTGACGAACGGCGGCCACACCGGGTCGCCGTCAGGTATTTCCCGCCGCGGGCGCAAAGCGGTGCCCCCGCTCCACGCAGTACTCCAGCCACTTGTTTAGCATGATGTTGCGGGCCCAACGCTGATCCAGTTCACAGGCCACGGTACTGCGCAGGGCGCGCAGCCCCGGATGCTCATGGGCGTGGGCCCATTCCTGGGCCTCCACCAGCCGGGCGTCGTGGTAGACCCGCACTCCCATGTCGGGGAAACGCCGGGTGCGGTCCTGGTCGGCGAGCAGGTAGGTGAGATTCAGGGTCGTGGTGTAAGGGGAGCGTTCGACGACGGACAGCTGCAGGTCGCAGTCGCCGGCGACCCGCGACAGATACTCGCCCGCCAGCAGCGCCACGTTGCCCGCAAGCCAGCCGAGCCTGATGAAATTGCTTTCATACAAACTCATGAGGGCGACGAAACTGCGGGGCGTCGCACGCCAGGAAACTGCTGTCTGTGCGTCATTGAGCATGACCCGACTATATCGCACGTCGGTCGCCATGCAACCCGTGCAATGCGTCAGGTTCGTGAAGAATTTCCGCCTGCGAGGCTGCCGGAAAAGGCCGGCGCCAGAAGCTGCGCACGATAGTGCTGCAGTTCGCGGATGGACTCGCGGATATCTGCTAGCGCAAGATGGGCACCCTGCTTCATGAAGCCTGCGGCAACCTGGGGCGCCCAGCGTCGCGCGAGCTCCTTGAGCGTACTGACATCAAGATTACGGTAGTGGAAGAATTTCTCAAGCCGTGGCATATGTCGTGCCAGAAAGCGGCGATCCTGACAAATACTGTTGCCGCACATCGGCGAAGCGCCGGCCGGCACCCACGCGGCCAGGAACGCCAGGGTCTGTTCTTCGGCGGCGTGGGCGTCGATGCGGCTCGCCCGCACCCGCTCGATGAGCCCCGATGAACCATGCTGGCGCTGGTTCCATTCATCCATGCGGGCGAGCGCGGCCTCGGGCTGGTACACCGCGATCGCGGGCCCTTCGGCGAGGATCCGCAGATCCTTGTCGGTGACGATGGTCGCCATCTCGATGATGTCATCGGTCTCGGGAACGAGACCGGTCATCTCCAGATCGATCCAGATCAGGTTTTCGGCGTTTGACATGGCGAACCGGCATTCTATCTGACCCATGACCTTCACCGCACGCATCATCGCCGCCTTCGGCCGTCATCTGGTGGTGCGCGACGCGCAGGGCGTCGAACGCAGCGCGCGGCCCTTCGGCCGCAGACTGCAGGTGGTGTGCGGGGATCAGGTCAGCTGCGAGCTCGATGCCCGGCACGATGAGGCCCACGTCACCGCCGTACTGCCGCGGGACAGCTGTCTGTACCGCACCAACCTGCGGGCCGCCGAGGAGGCCGTGGTCGCCAACCTGACCCTGATGCTGGTGACGCTCGCACCGGTGCCGGCGCCGGATTTCTTCATGATCGATCGCTATCTCGCCGCCGCTGCCTCGGCCGGGATCCGCGCCAGCCTGGTGCTCAACAAATGCGAGCTGCCCTGGCCTCCGGAGTTGTGCGGGGAGCTGCAGGCGTACGCGGCGGTCGGTTATGCGCACGTCGCAGTATCGGCCAGGACCAGCCTCGGCATCGCGGCGCTGGGGGCGGCGTGCGCCGGAGACATTGCCGTGTTCGTCGGCCAGTCGGGCGTGGGCAAGTCATCACTGGTCGCGCGCCTGGTGCCCGAGGCGGATGTCCGCACCGGCGAGCTGATGCGCACCCAGGAAGGTACGCACACCACCACGGCGTCGCGCCTGTACGATCTCGCCGCAGGCGGCCATCTCATAGATTCACCGGGCGTGCGCGATTTCGCCCCCGCCCTCGCCCGCCTCGAACCCACGTCATTGGGGTTCCTGGAGGTCGCGCAGCGCGCCCCGCACTGCCGGTTCGATGACTGCCGGCACCTGAAGGAACCGGCCTGTGCCGTGCGTGCGGCCAGCGAGGCCGGCGAGATCAGCCCGCGGCGCTACGAAAGCTATCGGCGGCTGCGCCGCCTGTTTGAAACGCTGGGCACCCCGGAGACCACCGGCCGCAGGCCGCGGCCGCGCTGAGGTTCAGCTCATCACCTGCCGCCCGACCAGGGCGTGCGCCAGGGTGCCCCCGTCCACGTACTCGAGTTCGCCGCCGACCGGCACTCCGTGCGCGATGCGCGTCGCCTGGATGCCGCGCGCGAGCGCCAGTTCCCGCAGGTAGTGGGCAGTCGCCTCGCCCTCCACCGTGGGGTTGGTGGCGAGAATGAGTTCCTGTACGTCCCCTTCGGCCAGCAGCGCCTCGAGTTCGCGGGCGCCCAGTTCCTCGGGTCCCACCCCATCCAGGGGCGAGAGGTGTCCCATCAATACGAAGTAATAGCCGCGGTAACTGCCGGAGGATTCCACCGCGACCACATCGGCGGGCGACTCCACCACGCACAGCAGCGCACGGTCGCGCTGCGGGGCGGCGCAGATCGAGCACAGTTCATCATCGGTCAGCATCCGGCAGCGGCGGCAGCGCTGCACCGAATCCAGTGCCGTACCCAGTGCCTGGGCCAGTGCCCGTGCGCCGGGGCGGCCCTCCTGCAGCAGGTGGAACGCCATGCGCTGCGCGGTCTTCGGTCCGACCCCGGGCAGGGCGCGCAGCGCGTCGATGAGCTTCAGCAAGTTGCGCGAGTGCTTCATCAGAACGGCATTTTCACGCCCGGCGGCAACTGCAGGCCGGCGGTGACGGCGGACATCATCTCCTGCGTCCGCACTTCGACCTTGTGGGCCGCATCGTTGAAGGCGGCGACCAGCAGGTCCTCGAGCATCTCGCGATCCTCGGAGGCGACCGCCGGTTCGATCTGCACGCGCCGGACCTGGTGGCGCCCGGTGAGGGTGATCTTGACCATACCGCCGCCGGCCTCGCCGACGACCTCGATGTTCTGCACTTCGGCCTGGGCCTTCTGCATGCGTTCCTGCATGATCTGGGCCTGCTTCATGAGATTGCCGATATTGCCGCGCATGGGTTCTCCTAGGATCGTGTCGGGCGGATCGTATCCGGTAATGGCGTCGCGCCAAAGCGCTCCTGAAGGGCCTTCACCATCGGATCCTCACCGAAGGCCTGGCGGGCAGCCACCAGGGCTTCACGACCCTCGCGTTCCTGGACCTGGGCCGGGGTCTCCGCGGCCCCGTCGGTGACGAACTCCAGCCGTACCGGCCCGCCGAAATAGGTGCCGAGGGCCTGCTGCAGCTTGGCCTCGATGCTGGGCGTGCGGGCAGCCTGGAAGCGCGGATCCAGCGCCAGGCGCACGGCACCTTCGCGTCGCCCCTGGAACTGGCAGTTGATCGCCAGCGACCGTACCAGGCCGCTCAGGCCCATCTCGGTGACCATGGCCGCCCAGTCCCCGCCGTCCGCGTGGCTGCGGCTCGCCGCCGCGGCAACGTCCGTCGCCGGCGCAGCAGCGGGTGCTGCGGGCGCGGCCGCCGGCGGCGTCTCCGCGCGGCCGGGGCGACCTGCCGCGGCCCTTGCCGCCTGGGCACCCCCGGTCGCGGACGCGCCTCCCGATGGGGCCGATCCGGCGTAGCGGAAGCCGAGCATCCGCAGCAGCGTCATTTCAAAGCCCGCACGCGGCTCCGGCGCCAGGTGCAGGTCGCGCCGGCCCAGGATGGCCGTCTGGTAGTACAGCTGGACATCTTCGGGCCGGATGCCCTGCGCAAGCTCACGCAGGAGTCCTGCGTCATACAGCTCATCCCCCTCGTAATCGGGGACCGCCTGGACCAGGCCGACCCTCACCAGGAGCGCTGCGAACTCATCGAGCAGCTGCGCATGATCCGGCGCCCACTGTTCCAGCTCCCGGGCCCAGCCGATCACCGCGGCGGCCTCCGCCGTCACCATCAGCCGGGCCAGCTTCACGACATGATCGCGGGCCACCGTGCCGAGCATGTCGCGCACCTGTGCCTCGGCGACGGTGCCACCCCCGAAGGCGATCACCTGGTCGAGCAGCGACAGCCCATCGCGCATGCTGCCGTCGGCCGCCTGGGCGAGCAGCCGCAGACCGGCGGGCTCGAAGCCGATGCCTTCGAGCTCCAGCACCTGTTGCAGCCGTCCGGCAATCAGGGAGACGGGAAGCCGCTTGAGATTGAACTGCAGACAGCGCGAGAGCACGGTGGCCGGCAGTTTCTGCGGGTCGGTCGTCGCGAGCAGGAACTTCACCCGCGGCGGCGGTTCCTCGAGCGTCTTCAGCAGGGCATTGAAGGAATGGGTCGACAACATGTGCACCTCGTCGATGAGGTACACCTTGTAGCGGCCCTGGGTCGGGGCGTACTGGACGTTGTCCAGCAGTTCACGGGTATCGTCGACCTTGGTCCGCGAGGCCGCGTCGACCTCGATCAGGTCCACGAACCGACCCTCGTCGATGGCGACGCAGCTCGGGCATTCTCCGCAGGGCGTCGCGGAGACGCCGCGATCGCAGTTCAGACACTTCGCGAGGATGCGCGCGATCGTCGTCTTGCCGACACCGCGGGTCCCGGTGAACAGGAACGCATGATGGACGCGGTCGGTATCGAGGGCGTGGCTGAGCGCCCGACGCACATGCTCCTGGCCGATCATGTCGGCGAACCGACGCGGCCGCCACTTGCGGGCCAACGCTACATAAGCCACAGGTCACCCTTACCTCCAGTAGGAGGTGATCCGCACCAGCTGGAATCTCCGGCACCCGACATTGCCGCTGCCGCTGCTCCCTTCCGGGCCTGACGGGATTCACGACTGGTCGTCGCGGAGTAGCCGATGCGGACCACCATGGACCGGATGCGGGATGCGGGGGCCGCGGTGTGGCGGAGAGGGTGGGATTCGAACCCACGAACACCCGTGAAGATGTTACTGGAATTCCAGTCCAGCGCCTTCGACCACTCGGCCACCTCTCCCATCAATAACTTATAAAGCTTTTCTCGGCTAACAAATCAAATTCACGCGGCGCCAGTGCGCGCCGCGCATCATACTACGGGCGAGCGAACTTCAGGCGTTGCGACCCCTCATACCGCCGGGGCGGGCCGGGGTCCCTTCGGTTCGGTGAACTTCGGGGGCGCATCCAGGCAGGGATCCTTCGACGTGCGCGGCGGCGGCGCCGGCTCGTTCAGGGCCGGGATCTGCAGCGCGCTGCGGCTGTCGGGCTTGTCGACACCGGCGGGCACCTGGATCGGGGGAACGGTGGTCGCATGCATGTAGCCGTCCGTGTCCTTGTTGCAGGACTGGGTCAGACGGTGGAGTGAGCGGCAGCCGCACAGGGCAAGTCCCACCATCACCAGCATCGACGCGTTGCGCAAACCCTTCAGCATCAACCGCTCCCCAAATGAGTTACCGCAGCGCCCCGACCTGGCGCAAGGCCCGCTCCAGGGCGGGGTGGAACTGGCCGTCCAGTTCCGTCAGCGGCAGACGCACCGCCGCTTCCATCAGACCCATGCGCGCCAGGGCCCACTTGGCCGGAATGGGATTCGCCTCGAGGAACAGGCTCTCGTGCAGCCCGGCCAGTCCCGCATCGAGGCTGCGGGCAGCGGCCTCGTCCTGCCGCAGGGCCGCGGCGATCATGTCCGCCATTGCGCGCGGCGCCACATTGGCCGTCACTGAAATCACTCCCCGGGCCCCGGCCAGCACGGTTTCCCGCGCCGAGGCGTCATCGCCACTCAAGACCACGAACGTCGGGGGCACCTGGCTCAGGATCTCGCGGACCCGGGCCACCGACGCCACGGCCTCTTTGACCGCGACCACGCGCGGGAGTTGCGCGACCCGCGCCACCGTGGCCGGTAGCATGTCCACGGCCGTCCGCGAGGGAACGTTGTAGGCGATCACGGGGACCCGGGAGGCCGCCGCGGCAGCCTGATAATGCCGGAACAGCCCTTCCTGGGTGGGGCGGTTGTAGGCTGGCGTGACGATCAGCACCCCATCGACCGGCAGCTGGGAGATCCCGGCCACGCGCTCCACGGTGCTCGCCGTACTGCTGGTGCCGGCCCCGGCGATCACCTGCATGCGGCCCCGGACCTGGGCGCAGGCCCGCTGGGTCAGTTCCCGCAGTTCCGCATCGGACAGGGTGGCGGACTCGCCGGTGGTGCCGCCAACCACGATGCCGCTGGTGCCGTTCTCCAGGTGCAGATCGATCAGCCGCGCCCACGCGGAATAGTCCACGGCGCCGTCGGCGTGCATGGGGGTGACTATGGCGACCAGACTACCTGAAAACATTCCAAAACTGCCCGAAAAACTGTTGCGGACCGCGACCTTGGCGCACGCGCGGAGCGCGCGATGGTACGAGGCAGGAGCCGCCCGGGCAAGCCCGATTTGCGCCCGACCCATCGGTCAGGCGACGGTCGCCTTGGGCGGGTCCAACCGGTACACTCGGTGCGCTTATTCGCACGACGGCCCCGAAGATGAAGCAACACCTCGCTGTATCAGCGATTGGCAGCGACCGGACCGGGATGGTCCACGAACTGACCCGGGTCATCACCGAGTGCGGGGGCAACATAAGCGAAAGCCGGATGGCGAACCTCGGCACCGAGTTCGCGATGCTGCTGCTGGTGTCCGGGAACTGGCACGCCCTGGCAAAGCTCGAAACCGAACTCAAGCGCCTGATGGAGACCAGCAACCTGTCCGTGCACCTGCGCCGCACCGAGCCGCGCAGCGCGCGCACCGACATGCTGCCCTATTCGATCGACGTGGTGTGCCTGGACCAGACCGGCATCGTGTCGGGGCTGTCCGGGTTCTTCTCCACCCGTGGCATCGACATCGCCGAAGTCTCCACCCGCAGCTACCCCGCCGCCCACACCGGGGCACCGATGTTTTCGGTGCAGATGATCATCAACGTGCCCAGCCGCATCCACGTCGCGCACCTGCGGGAGGAGTTCATGGAGTTCTGCGATTCCCTCAACCTCGATGCCATCCTCGAACCGGTAAAGGCTTAAGCACATGGCCAGGGTTGCACTCGACCGCAAGATCCCGGACTTCACGCTGCCCGCGACCGGCGGCCAGGACGCGTGGAGCCTTACGCAGGCCGCGGGCCGTAAGCTCGTCATCTTCTTCTATCCCAAGGACATGACCAGCGGCTGCACGCTCGAGGCCCAGGGGTTCCGCGACCAGGCCGCGGCTTTCCGCCGCGCCGGTACCCTCATCGTCGGCATTTCGCGTGACTCCGTAGCCTCGCACGAGAAGTTCTGCGCGAAGGAAAAGCTGCCCTACCCGCTGCTGTCCGATGCCGACGAGAAGGTGTGCCGGCTGTTTGACGTGATCCAGGAGAAATCCCTGTACGGGCGCAAGTACATGGGCATCGAACGCAGTACGTTCCTGGTCGATGGCGCCGGGGTGCTGCGGCAGGAATGGCGCAAGGTGAAAGTGAACGGACACGTGGAGGAAGTACTTGAAGCGGCGAAGTCTCTCTGAACAGCAGCCGGCCGATGCCGCCACGTCCGTGACGGCCACAGCGGGTACGCAGCGCGCCATGCGGCGCCTTTTCGTCCTCGACACCAACGTGCTGATGCACGATCCCACCTCGATATTCCGCTTCGAGGAACACGACATCTATCTGCCCATGGTGGTGCTCGAGGAACTCGACGCCAACAAGAAGGGGCTCTCCGAGGCCTCGCGCAACGTGCGCCAGGTCAGTCGTTTCCTCGACGAGATGATGCGCGGCGCCACCAAGGAGCAGATCGACCGGGGATTGCCGCTGCCCTCGGGCTATTCAGGCAATCACGGCAAGAAGGCCTCGAGCGGGCGGCTGTTCTTCCAGACGCGCGAACTCCCCGGCAGCGCCGTGCTGCCCGCGGGACTACCCGGCCACGGGGCCGACAACGCCATCCTGGCGCAGACGCTGCAGCTGCAGCGCGAAGACCCCGCAACCGGCGTGACGCTGGTGTCCAAGGACATCAACCTGCGGATCAAGGGCACCGTACTCGGCGTGCATGTCGAGGACTACTACAGCGACAAGACGCTCGAGGACTCGGATGTCCTGTACTCCGGCATGGCCGCGCTGCCGGCCGACTTCTGGGAACAGCATGGCAAGGACATGCGTTCGTGGAAGGAAGCGGATCGCACCTTCTACGAAGTCAGCGGCCCCGCCGTTCAGGACTGGCTGCCGAACCTCGGGGTCTACGAAGAGGCGGACCATGGCATCGAGGGCATCGTCCGCAAGGTCGAGGGCAATACGGCGACCCTGGAGCTTACCCGCGACTTTCGCAGCGAGCGGCATAACATCTGGGGCGTCACGGCCCGCAACCGGGAGCAGAACTTCGCCCTGAACCTGCTCATGGATCCCGAGATCGACATCGTCACGCTGCTCGGCCCGGCCGGCACCGGCAAGACCCTGCTGGCCCTCGCCGCCGGCCTCGCGCAGACCCTGGAAAGCAACCGTTTTGTCGAAATCATCATGACCCGCGTCACCATCCCGTTGGGGGAGGACATCGGCTTCCTGCCCGGCACGGAGGAGGAGAAGATGGAGCCCTGGATGGGCGCGCTCATGGACAACCTCGAAGTGCTGACGCAGAGCCAGGAAGGGGGTAACTGGGGCCGCGCGGCGACCAACGACCTGCTGCGCAACCGGATCAAGATCCGCTCCCTCAACTTCATGCGCGGCCGTACCTTCCTCAACCGGTTCATCATCCTGGACGAGGCGCAGAACCTGACGCCCAAGCAGATGAAGGCCCTGATCACGCGGGCCGGCCCGGGCACCAAGCTCGCCTGCCTGGGGAACGTCGCCCAGATCGATACCCCCTATCTGACCGAGACCACCTCGGGCATTACCTACGCGGTCAACCGGTTCCGGGGCTGGTCGCACTCCGGCCACGTCACCCTGGTCCGCGGTGAGCGCTCGCGGCTCGCGGATTTCGCATCCGACGCGCTATAGGATTACCCTTGTACGGTCACGCCGGCCGCCAGGCCGCAGGCTTTTTTGTAACGATTGGTTACGCCTGCGGCTGAAACTCGGGAGTGCCGGCGGCTGTCACAGGTTCTATGCGAATATTGAGCAAAATCAGTGTCGTCGTGGCGGCCGCCGTATGGGGTGGCTTTACGACCTATGCGGCGGCCCAGTCCAACTCGGACCTGCCGGACATCGGCAATCCGGCCGGGATGATCGCAAGCGTGAATGAAGAGGACCAGATCGGTCCGCTGGTCATCCGCGATCTGCGCGAGCAGAACGAGATCATCGAGGATGCGGAAGTCAGCGACTACATCCAGTCGCTCGGCCTGCGGCTGTCCTCCCAGGCGCCGGACTCCGAGCGCCAGTTCCACTACTACGTGGTGCGCGAGAGCGACATCAACGCCGAGGCATTGCCGGGCGCCGTCATCATCGTCAATTACGGCACCATCCTGGCGGCCGACGACGAATCCGAACTGGCCGGCGTGCTGGCGCATGAAACGGCGCACGTCACCCAGCGGCACATCGTCCGCGGGATCCTCGCCTCCGAGCATCAGAGTCTGGAGACCGCGGCCGCGATCCTCGGCGCGATCGCCCTCGGCGCCCTGGGCGGGGGTCCTGCCGCGATCGAAGGCGGCGTCATGGCCGCGCAGGGCATGGGCGCGCAGATGCAGATCAACTTCACCCGCGACCAGGAGTTCGAAGCCGACCGCGTCGGCATGGGATACCTGGCCCATGCCGGCTTCGATCCGCTGGGCATGCCCAACTTTTTCGAAGTGCTCTCGCGGCGCTACGGCTTCGGCATGTCCTACGTGCCGCGCATGCTCATCAACCACCCGGTGACCAGCGACCGCATCGCCGAGGCGCGCAGTCGCGCCGCGCAGATGGAACGGCCCAAGCACCTGGTCGACAGCATCGACTTCGGACTGGTCAAGGAGCGGCTGCGGGTGCTCACGGCGACCGAAGACTTCGACCTGCGCGCCTACTATGCCGGCCGCACCAACATGCGCGATCCACCGCTGGATGCCCTGTACGGTCAGGCCCTGGCGTTCGTGCAGCGCGGTCATCCCGCCGATGCCATCCCCATCCTCGAGCCGCTGGTGACCCGCAACCAGGGCATCATCATGCTGCACACCCTGCTCGCGCAGGCACAGATCGCCGCGGGGCACGTGCCCGAAGGCCTGGCGACGTTCGCGCGGGCCGAGACGCTGTTCCCCCGCAACATTCCCCTGACCGTGCGGTACGGGGAGGCCCTGATCAATGCGAACCAGGCCGCCAAGGCGCACCAGCTGCTGCTCGATCTGTTCAATAACGTCCCCCCCACTCCCCCGCAGATCCGCCTCACGGCGCTGGCGGCAAGCAGTGCCGGGGATGCCGGGGACGCCTACTACTACATGGGCGAATACAACATCGCCAACGGTGAGTACCAGCTGGCGACCCAGCAGCTGGAGCTGGCGCTGAGTGCGCCGGACCTGACGGTCGTGCAGCGCAAGCGCTTCCAGGCCCGCCTGAAGGAAATCCGCGACGCCATCCTGGAGGATCGCCGCGAGCACGGCGGCCGCGCCCCGAATGCCGGCAGCGGTGGCGGCGGGGGTCCCGGAGGCTGAGGGCCCGTTCCTCGCCCGCGGGCGCCACTTGCTACACTAGCGGGCACCATCACCCGCTTGCTTCTCCAATGCCAAGAACAATTCCTCTGATCGCACTGGGCGGCGCACTCGCGCTTCTGACTCTGATGAGCGGGTGCGCCACCCTGCCCCCGGGTGCCACCCGGGATCCCCGGGACCCCCTGGAGCGGCTCAACCGCACCATGTTCAAGGTCGATGACGTGCTGGCGCACGACGTCGCGATTCCCATCGGCCATGCCTACACCAACGTCACACCGACCGTCGTGCGCCGCGGCATCGCCAATGTCTTCGAGAATGCGCATACCCCGGACATCATGATCAACGATCTGCTGCAGGGGAAACTGGTCGCCTTCGGCCAGGAGACGGCGCGGTTGATCCTCAATACCACCCTCGGCATCGGGGGCCTGTTCGACCCGGCGACCGGGGTCGGTCTGTTGAAAGGCGACAATGACTTCGGCAGGACGCTGGGGACCTGGGGCATGCCTTCGGGACCCTATCTGGTGCTGCCGCTGCTGGGCCCCTCGGATTTCCGCGACGCCTTCGCCCGGATTCCGGACGGTTTTGCGGTGCCCCAGAACTACATCAGCAACAAGGGCTGGTTCTACGGCATCTATACGCTGGACCTGCTGAACACGACGACCGAAACCATCATTCCCACCTACCAGCTGCTGGATCAGCAGAACGCCTTCGACCGGTACGGCTTCGCCCGCAACGCCTACCTGCAGCGCCGCGACTTCCTCATCCACGGCGACAACGGTCCGGCGGTGGACAAGGAGGAGCTGGAACTGGAGAAGTCAGCGCAGGATGATTCGGGGACTCCACCGCCGCAGCCCCCGCCGCAGAAATAGCGGCGGATCAGGCGGCCGCGTCGCCGAGGACCGGGCCGACCTCACTCAGCTGCGCGATGGCGCTGATCTGCACGGGCAGATTGGCGAAGTCCAGACGGCGACCATGCTGGGCCGCCCAGCGTCGCCATTCGATGAGCACGGCAAGCCCGGCACTGTCGGCCGCGGCCGCTGCCGCGCAATCCACCAGCAAACTGGCGCTGCCGTCGCGATCGAAGCATTTGATGCCCGCCGCGCTCACCCGGCGCGCCCAGGCGAAGGTCAGGGGCGAGCCGACCACGATCCGTCCGGGAGCCGCGATCGTCACCTGGGCCGCGGGCTCGCTCATTTGGGTGGCGCCGGCAGACCGGCCGGCTTGGCTCCCGACTGCAGCCGTGCGATCACGGCGTCCAGGCCCTTCTGCTCGATCTGCGCGGCGAAGTCATCACGGAAGCTCTTCACGTAGCTGATGCCCTCGATCTTCACGTCCCAGGCCTTCCAGCCCTCGGGGGTCTTGTGCAGCACGTACAGCACCGGAACGGTGGTGCCATCGTCGCGGGTGATGGTGGTGTTGACCGTGGCCAGGTCCGAGCCCGGATCCACACGCCCGGGCTGGACCTTCATGCGGTTGGCCGTGAATTCGACCAGCGCATTGCCATAGTTCTGCAGCATGGACGTCTTGAACGCGTCGATGAAGCGGTTGCGCTGATCCTCGGTCGCGGTTCGCCAGTATTTGCCCAGCACCAGCTGGGCGGCATAGCGGGTGTCGAAATACGGCAGCAGGTACTTGTCGGCGAGCTCGCGCACCTTGTTCGGGTCCTTGCGGTAGGCGGCCCGGTTGGCATCCAGCTCCTTGAGGATGCTCGAGGCCACATCCTGGACCAGCTGCGTGGGGTCCTGGGTATTCACTGCGGCGGGCGCGGCGGCGGACGTGGCGGCCACGGCAGGCTCGAGGCAGGCGGCCCCACCGATCGCAACGACCGCGAGCGCACCCAGGGCGGATCTGACCAGGAGGTTCGGTTTCATTTGGCGGACTCCTTCTTCGGTGCCGAGGACGTACTGTCCGGACTGCTGCCGGCGCTGCCCGTATCGGGGGACTTGCTGGCCTGGCTGGAGAAGAACTTGTTGATCAGGTTCTCCAGCACCAGTGCCGACTGGGTCAATGTAATCTGGCTGCCTTCCTTGAGGAAGGTCTCCGAACCGCCGGCGCCGATGCCGATGTACTTGCCGCCGAGCAGGCCCTGGGTCTGGATGCTCGCGTCGCTGTCGTCGGGGATCTTGTTGAACTGGTTGTCGATGCGCATCGACACCACCGCCTTGTACGTGGTCCAGTCGATATGGATGCTTTCCACTTCGCCGAGATTGACGCCCGCCATGGTCACCGGTGAACCGACCTTAAGGTCACCGACGTTGTCGAAGGCCGCGGTGATGTGATACCCGGACTTGGCCGCCGCCAGCTTCAGGCCGCTGGAGGGCAGCTGCGTGGTCAGGAACAGCAGCGAGGCAAAACCCAGCAGCACGAACAGGCCGGTGCCGATTTCGATTCCGCGATTGGAGCGCATTTGAAACCTCAGTCCTCGCCGTCCGCCCGCACTTCAGATGAAGGCCGCGGTCAGCATGTAATCCAGCAGCAGCGTCAATACCGAGGACGCCACCACCGTACGCGTCGTCGCCAGCCCCACCCCCTCGGCGGTGGGTTCGGCGTGATATCCCTCGTAGACGGCGATCAGGCTGCAGATGAAGCCGAACACCAGGCTCTTGACGATGCCTTCGGTGACGTCCCGCAGGTCCACCGAACTTTGCATCTGCGACCAGAACGAACCATTGTCCACGCCCATCATGCGCACGCCGACCACGTGCGCGCCGAACAGGCCGATGACATCGTAGACGGCGGTCAGCAGCGGCATGGAAATCAGGCCGCCGAGAAAACGCGGCGCGACCACGTAGCGCAGCGGATCGACCGCCATCATCTGCATCGCGGTGAGCTGGTCGGTGGCGCGCATCAGGCCGATTTCCGAGGTGAGCGCCGTACCCGCGCGGCCGGCGAACAGCAGCGCCGTCAGCACCGGCCCTAGTTCCTTCAGCAGTGCCAGCGCGGCGGCGAATCCCAGCGCCTCGGTGGAACCGAACCGCTGCAGCAGCGTGAACCCCAGCAGCGCCAGCACCATCCCGGTGAACAGGCCCGAGAGCATGATGATCACCAGCGAGCGGCCGCCGGCGTTGTAGATCTGGTTGATGACCAGCACCGGCCGCGCCAGCACCCGTCCGCACTGGATGAGCATCTGGGCGAGGAAAATGGCCATGTGGCCGATGCGCGCCAGGGAGCGCAGCACGAAGCCGTCCCGGGCGACCGCGGTGCTCATGGTCCGTCCCCGGACAGCAGTTCGCTGCGCAGGTCGGGGGCGGGATAGTGAAACGGCGCCGGACCATCGGGATCCCCGCTCATGAACTGGCGCACGATGGGCAGGGTGCTTTCGGCAAGGTCAGCGGGGGTCCCCTGGGCCACGATCTGGCCGGCGGCCATCAGATAGCTGCGATGCGCGATGCTCGCGAGCTCATGGACATCGTGCGAGACGACGATGGTCGTGATGCCCAGCGCCTGGTTCAGCTGCTGGATCAGTCGCAGGATCACCCCCAGCGCGATCGGGTCCAGGCCCGTGAACGGCTCATCGTAGATGAGCAGCTCCGGATCCATCACGATGGCCCGCGCCAGGGCCACGCGCCGCGCCATGCCCCCGGACAGCTCCGCCGGCATGAGCTCCGCGGCGCCGCGCAGGCCCACCGCGTTCAACTTGGTGAGCACCAGGTTCCTGACCAGGGGTTCGGGCAGGTCGGTGTGCTCGCGCAGCGGAAAGGCGACGTTCTCATACACGTCCATGTCGCTGAGCAGTGCGCTGTTCTGGAACAGCATGCCCATGCGCTTGCGCAGCTCGAAGGTGCGTCTGGAGGAAAGCTCGCCCAGATTCTGGCCGAACACTTCCACCACGCCGCTGTCGGCATAGATCTGCGCCGTCATCAGCCGCAGCAGCGTGGTCTTGCCGGTACCGCTGGGCCCCATGACCGCCGTGATCTCTCCGCGCATCGCCTTCAGCGACAGCCCGGAGAATATCGGCCGGCCCGCGATGGAGTAGTGCACGTCGCGGACATCGACGATGGCCTCGACGGCAGCCGCCTGGCCGGGATCGGCCTGGCCCGCCACCAGCGGGCCCCCTGCGGCCGGACCCTCCCCGGCCGACCGGGCCGGGGGCGCTGCAGAGTGTGGTGTCACGGGTTCGAAGTGAGCCTCAGGCGGCCTTGTTTTCCAGGTCGGCGGTGTAACCACCGGTGGCGGCCAGGCCGTTGAGCCGGGCCCGCTTCAGGAACGCCTTCTGGCCGGCGTCATAACCCTCGGTCCTGCCACCCCAGGACTTCAGCGCCGCATCCTGCAGGGCGCGGCCGTAACTGAACGTCAGGGCCCAGGGCAGACCTCCGATTTTGTTCATCAGTGACAGGTGCAGCGTCGCCTCCTCGGAGGACTGGCCGCCGGAGAGGAACGCGATCCCCGGGACGGCGGCGGGAACATGGCGCTTCAGGCAGCGCACCGTCGCCTGGGCGACCTGCTCGGGGCCGGCGCGGTTGGCGGCCTTCTTGCCGGAAATCACCATGTTTGGCTTGAGAATCATGCCTTCGAGGTAGATGCGGTGCTTGTAGAGCTGGTCGAACACCACTTCCAGAGTCTCATTGGTGACGGCCTCACAGCGCTCGATGGAATGATCGCCATCCATGAGCACCTCGGGTTCGACAATCGGGACGATCTGCTGTTCCTGGCACAGCGCGGCATACCGGGCGAGCGCCTGGGCATTGGCCTCGATGGCGAACGCGCTCGGAATGTCCTTGCCGATGTCGATCACGGCCCGCCACTTGGCGAAGCGCGCGCCGAGCGTGTAGTACTCCTGCAGCCGCTCGCGCAGGCCATCCAGGCCTTCGGTGATCGTCTCGCCGGGAAAGCCGGCCAGGGGCTTGGCGCCCAAATCCACCTTGATGCCGGGAATGACGCCGATGCTGTTGAGGTGGTCGGCGAAGTTCACGCCCTTGGATGTCTTCTGGCGGAGGGTCTCGTCGTAGAGGATGACGCCGCTGACCCACTGCTGCGCCCCCGGGGCCGTCAGCAGCATGTCGCGGTAGGTGCGGCGATGCTCTTCGGTGGAATCCAGCTTGATGCTGTCGAAACGCTTCCTGATGGTGCTGGAGCTTTCATCCGCAGCGAGCAGTCCCTTGCCCTTTGTCACCATCCCGTGGGCAATTTTTTCAAGATCGCTGAGGTTCATCGTCGCGTACCCCCTTAGGTACCTGGGTTGGAATCGGGGCCGGAAGAATACCAAATCAGCAAGACGCATCGCGCCGCAGCGCCACCGCTGCAGCCGGGGGCGGCGCCCGGTCCTGCGGTAGGACGCGGACTACCTTGCCCCATGTTTGCGGCAATGCGGCGCTTGGATTGGGGACTAAACAGTACTAAAATAGTCCTACTTATCCGCCCTGGGTCCCGCACCCCATGCTCCGCATCAGCAAACTGACCGATTACGCAACGGTGGTCCTCGCTGCGCTGGCCGAACAGCCCGACCAGCTGCGCACCGCCGCCGCCCTGGCCGGAAGGACAAGGATCGCGGCCCCGACCGTCAGCAAGCTCTTGAAACAGATGCATAAAGCGGGCCTTCTGACTTCCACGCGGGGGTTGCACGGCGGCTACCAGTTGGCCCGGCCCCCCGCCCAGATCACGGTGGCCGCCATCCTGGATGCCCTGGAGGGCCCGGTGACCCTCATCGACTGCGCCGGGGGTCACGGTCAATGCGGAATCGAACACAATTGTCGCGTCGCGCCCGTGTGGCAGCGACTGAACGTCGCCATCCGCCGCGCGTTGAGCGGCGTCACCCTCGCGGAGCTGGCCGGACTGGATTCGGTGCAATCGCGTTTACCCGTCCTGGAACATCAAATCAGATTCGCAGCGCGCCATGACTGAGACCACTGAACTCGAAGAACTGGTAGGCCGCCAGTACCGACACGGCTTCGTCACGGACATCGAGTCCGAGACCGTGGCGCCGGGGCTCGACGAGGATGTCGTCCGGCTGATCTCCCGCAAGAAGGGTGAGCCGGAGTTCCTGCTGCAGTGGCGCCTGAAGGCGCTGCGGCACTGGCTGACCCTGCGCGAGCCGCACTGGGCGCACGCCAATTATCCGGCCATCGACTACCAGTCCATTTCGTACTACTCCGCGCCGAAGACGAAGCAGGATGGTCCGAAAAGCCTGGAGGAAGTCGACCCGAAGCTGCTGGAGACCTATGCGAAGCTCGGCGTGCCGCTGCATGAGCGGGCGCGGCTGGCCGGCGTCGCCGTGGATGCGGTCTTCGACAGCGTCTCGGTCGCCACCACGTTCAAGGAACGGCTGTCCGCCGCGGGCGTGATCTTCTGTTCCTTCTCCGATGCCGTGCGCAATCATCCGGCGCTAATCGAGCAGTACCTGGGCAGCGTCGTTCCGGTCGCCGACAACTTCTACGCCGCGCTCAATTCCGCCGTGTTCTCCGACGGCTCGTTCGTCTACGTGCCCAAGGGCGTGCGCTGCCCGATGGAGCTGTCGACCTACTTCCGCATCAACGCGGCCAACACCGGGCAGTTCGAGCGCACGCTCATCATCGCCGACGCCGACTCCCACGTGAGCTATCTGGAAGGCTGCACCGCACCGATGCGCGATGAGAATCAGCTGCATGCCGCGGTCGTGGAACTGGTCGCGCTCGACAATGCCTACATCAAGTACTCGACCGTGCAGAACTGGTATCCGGGCGATGAGCGCGGCGTGGGCGGCATCTACAATTTCGTGACCAAGCGCGGCGAGTGCCGCGGTCGCAACTCCCACATCTCCTGGACGCAGGTGGAGACCGGGTCGGCCATCACCTGGAAGTATCCCAGCTGCGTGCTGCGCGGCGAGGGTTCCATCGGCGAGTTCTACTCGGTGGCCACCGTCAACAACTACCAGCAGGCCGATACCGGTACCAAGATGATCCATATCGGACGCGATACCCGCAGCACCATCGTCTCCAAGGGCATCTCCGCGGGTCATGGCCAGAACTCCTACCGCGGCCTGGTGAAGATCCTGCCCAGTGCCCAGGGTGCGCGCAATTTCACCCAGTGTGATTCGCTGCTGATGGGTGGCCGCTGCGGCGGGCACACCTTCCCCTACGTCGAGGTCAGGAATCCGACCGCGATCGTGGAGCACGAGGCGAGCACCTCCAAGATCAGCGAGGACCAGCTGTTCTACTGCCAGCAGCGCGGCGTATCGACCGAGGATGCGGTCAACATGATCGTCAGCGGCTTCTGCAAGTCCGTGTTCAAGGAGCTGCCCATGGAGTTCGCCGTCGAGGCCCAGAACCTGCTGGCGGTGAGCCTCGAAGGCGCGGTCGGCTGAGCCCCGGCAACTTTTTCCTCAAGAAGACACCGTCAATGCTAATCGTCGAAGATCTGCACGTTTCCGTCGGCGGCACCGCGGTCCTCAAGGGCCTGAACCTGACGGTGCCCACCGGTGAGGTGCACGCCATCATGGGCCCCAACGGCTCGGGCAAGAGCACCCTGTCCTATGTGCTCGCCGGCCGTCCCGGCTATACCGTCACCGCCGGCAAGGTCACCTACGACGGCCAGGACCTGCTGGCCCTGGCGCCCGAGGAGCGCGCCCGCGGCGGCCTGTTCCTGGGGTTCCAGTACCCGGTGGAAATCCCGGGCGTGAACAACGTGTACCTGCTCAAGGCCGCCCTCAATGCCGCCCGCAAGCAGCGCGGCGCCCCGGAGGTCGATGCCTTCGAGTTCCTGGGGCTGGTGCGCGGCAAGATGAAGCTCATGCAGATGCCCGAGACCTTCCTCTCGCGCGGCGTCAACGAGGGCTTCTCGGGCGGTGAGAAGAAGCGCAACGAGATCCTGCAGATGCTGGTGCTCGAACCGCGGCTCGCCATTCTCGATGAGACCGACTCCGGCCTCGACATCGATGCGCTCAAGGTGGTCGCAACCGGCGTCAACAGCCTGCGCGGCCCGGACCGCTCCTTCGTGCTGGTCACGCACTACCAGCGGCTGCTGGATCACATCGTGCCCGACAGGGTGCACGTGCTGGCCAAAGGCCGCATCCTGCGCAGCGGCGACCACACCCTGGCCCTGGAACTGGAACGCCGCGGCTACGACTGGGTGGTCAGCGAGGCCGCATGAGCAGCGCCCTCCTGACCCGCATCGCTGCCG
>Ga0335075_10000800_pt1 | contig 53179 bp, 54 predicted proteins | sample Lox_Sample_24_FD_206723 | JGI IMG/M metagenome (GOLD analysis project Ga0335075, IMG submission 206723) | Soil microbial communities from Loxahatchee National Wildlife Refuge, Florida, United States - Lox_Sample_2.4 | ecosystem: Environmental > Terrestrial > Soil > Wetlands | place: USA... | reverse complement strand
AGACGACACCTGATGTTGTCTCCCGCGGTCACCGCCAGGGCGACATCAGGTGTCGTCTGCTGCGCGTCGAGCAGCACCTGCTTGAGGGGCCCCCTGATCTCGGCGAGCGTCGCCGTCAGTGAAGCGAGATTGGTGATGACGGAGCCGATGTCGCCGATCGCTTGGTCGGGGGCCTCGAGCACCGCCGACGAGGTGGTGAGCAGTCGGTTGATGCCGGCGCCGTTGTTACTGAGCGCACGGTCGATACCACTGAGCGAGTCGGCCACGTTAGTCGAACCGGCGGGATTGACAGAGTTCAGGAAATTGGTTGTCGCCCCGATGATCTCCGACAGGCTCTTGGGGGTCGCCGTTCTGCGCAACGGAATGCACGCGCCCCCGGCCAATTGAGGACCGGTGTCGTAGTTTCCGACGAGTTCTAGCGACCGGTCCGCCAGGATGGACGTCGATCGGGTGACCGCTTTGACCTCGGCTGGGAGCGGGCGATGTTCGTTCACGGCGAAGTCGACCCGGACGTTGTTGATTGATGGGGTGATGGACGTGATCTCGCCGATGCGATAGCCCATCTGGGTGACCGCGTTGCCGACGTAGAGTCCGACACTGTCGGTCATGATGGCGCAGTAGTTGGCAGGTGCCGGGCGGTTAAATGGCGTGGACGATCCGCATACGACCGCCGCGGCCGCGGCGCTGAGCACGATTGCGGCCGTGCGCCGTAAGACATTCCACCGGGATGCGGTCATCAACACCGGCTCCCTGGTGTCGGGATGCAGAGATCCGTGGCCAACAGCTCAGCCGGCGCGTTCTGCGCGTCGAGGACCCGCTCCATGTGGTCGCGCAGCCGTGTCAGCACTCGCACGATCAGGCCGTTGCGCTCTATCCACAGCCGGGCTCTGTGTTGCCAGTCGCGGACTTTTTCAAGGAAGTCATCACGATGGGTGCCGTAGAAGTCACCAATGGGCTTGAGCGCGAGCAGCATATCGCCAACTCCGTCGAGCGCAGTGGCGAAACCCTTGCTATAGAGCACAAGTGTCTGCTCGATAATCGCCATTTCCCGGACCATCTTCTTCAGGGTCTCGCGGTAATTGCTCAGGCTTTGGACATACTCATCGGTCACGTTCAACATCGCGGTCACTTGCCCGCGCTGTCTATCGACGGTCGACATTACGGCGTTGCCGGCATCGATAACGGCCGTCAAAGATGCCAGATTATCGCCTTTAAGACCGGCTTGCATTTCATTAAGCGATTCGTTAATCGGCTTTGCATCGATTTTCGTGGTGATTTTTGTTGCGTCGGTAAGAGTGCGGACTAGGTTGTAGGGCATAATGACCCGCTCAAGCGGTATCGGATTTGTACCCAACGGAATATCGCCCAGGGATGTGAGGTTCACGTAGTACCCGCCGACCACGGTTAACATGCGAACTTGTATCTGCGACTTGTTCCCGACGAAGACTGAGCTGTTTACGCGCGCCGTCACCCGTACCCGGTTGGCTTCCAGTGACAGATCTTTGACCGCACCAACAGTGATGCCGGCGACCCGAACCTCGTCCCCCGGGCGTATGGACGCGGCGTCGTCAGTGTAGAAGGCCAAAGTTTTCTGACCGGGAGGACTGAGATACAGCATGGCTGCCGCCATGGCCACCGAGACCAAAATAGTGAGCGCGGCGACGCCCCACGTGATCGGATTGCGCAAGACTTTCATCGGTTGCATAAGACCACCCGGCGCCCATTGAGAAGAACGTCCATTGTTGCCGGTAATTGGGCCCGCCCGTGATAACACTGTTCGGGTGTTCCCGGTGCTGCCGGCGGTGGGATGTTGTCCCACATGACCGGAATGAGCTTGAACGCGTCCATCGTGTTATCGAAGTTGTTGAAAGCGGTGTCCAGCGCCTTATTTACGTCAATCCCCGGCTTAAATCCGGCGTTGTGTAACAAGCGCAGGACAGGTTCGACGAAACCGGGGCCGTAAATTTGAGATTTTCGGAACTCGTCCAGCACCGTGAGAGATTGCTCTATCGGGCCGTCGGGCCCATTGAGCCAATCCATGATCTGGATCAGGTCTCGCGAATGGCCTCCCATGGTGGACGCGACGTCGGCAAGGTTGCGCATCAACGTTGCCACGACCTGCTGGCGATCCGCGATCAGCGCGGTCAGCTTGCGGATGCTGCCGAGCATCGGAGCCAGGCCACTTCCGTCACCCTCCAAGAAATTCGCCGCGTTCGCCGAGAATGTGTTGAGCTCATCGGGATTCAGCGTGGCTATGACCGGTTGTAGTCCGTTGAACAGTGCGGTGATGTCGAAGGAGGGCTGCGTCATCGCGGTGGGCACCTCGGTTACCAGGCTGGCGGGCGCATATCCCTCGGCGGGATCGACGACATCGATATAGCGCACCCCGGTGAGGGTTTGGTATTTGATTGCCAGACGAGTGGCCGACACGATTCCGTACCGCGTGTCGAGCGTGAGCCTCACCGACGCAATCGATTGCCCATGCAGCCGCTCGAGGCCGGCGGATTGAACCTTGCCCACCAGCACGCCACGCACTCGCACGTCGGCACCGGCGTGCAGGCCAGATGCATCGGTGAATTTCGCGGTGTAGGAGCGCGTTTGGACCGCCACCGGGTGGGAAATCGCGCTGATCAGCAACACCAGCAGCAGCGTTGCGGCTGCAACGCTTAACCCCAGGCGCCACAGCGCTGCTCGCGACTTCATCGCCCGCCTCCCATCGCCGCGAGCGGTCCTGCGACCCCGGGCAGCCGGTCGAGCACGACCCGCACCTGAAGTGCCCGCTGATCGGGGGGCCCGGCGAATGCTTTCTCCAGCCGGGTCCGTAGTTGGCTGATGGTCGCCGCGTAGTCGTCGGGTCGCAGCAGTACCGGTACCGGGTCCATGAGTACTTTGACGGCGTCGACCGCCGGCAGCAGATCGGCGACGTATTTGACTTCAATCCGGCCGAAGGAGCCGAAGAGGGCCGATGGCCCAAGCTTGATCGACGCGTACACCGAATTTTCCCAGAAGTCCTGCGGCATCGCGCCAAATGGTGTGGAGCTGCGTGCGCCGATGAAATGGTCGAAGAAACTCCCGACGGAGTCGACATAGGAGGGGAAAGCCACGCCCACCCCTGTCGCATTGCTCAACAGGCGCGCGGTCGGTACGCGCTGCACGTCGGCCACCGCGGTCAACGCGATCACCATGGTCTCGAAAAGGGGGTTAAGCGCGTCGGTGTAACGCGCGCCCCGGTCGATCACCGAAATCAGCTGGGGGGTTAGCGCATTGGCGGATACCTCACCAAGGCGTGACAGCAGTGCCTGAAGTGTAAAGTTTCCCAACGGCTTCGTGTCGACCCGCATCCCGTTGTGGAGTACTTTCCCGCCGGGCCGCGCGACCACGTTGATACCGGTAACGCCGAAATAGTTAATCGGCCGGAAGTCAACGTTCATCGTGTCGGTGAGGCCGGCTACCGGACCCTGTTGCAGGTCCGTGACGAGTCGGACGCCACCGCCAGGCAGACTCGCGACCTGGGTGACCGCGCCTATCTTGACCCCGTGCATGACGAGCGCGGTTCCCGCGGTTACCCCTTGACCGACATAGGGGCTGTCGATCGTTACCGAAATCCGGCCGGCGGGGACGTGGTGGAAAGGATTGAGCACGACAAGAGATGCAACGCAGACGACGCAGAGCAGGACCGCCGCGCCGACAATCGTCAACGTGCGCTCGACCGACTCTTCGGATGCTCGTAGCAACATGACGCCGCGTTACCCCTTGAAGACGTAGACCGGTTGAAGGCCCCACAACATTACGGTGAGCGTGAAATCCAGGACCATAATCGTGACCAGGCTTGTGCGTACGGCCCGCCCGGATGCTTGACCGACACCAACAGGTCCGCCGGTTGTAAAGTATCCGTAATAGCAGTGGATCAATGTCACCGCCATGCAGAAGACGGTGGCTTTAATCACCGAATAAATCAGATCGGTCGGCGACAGGAACATCAGAAGGTAATGGTTGTATGTCCCGCCCGGCTGATTGTGGAACACCCGAATGACAAGGTCCATTATGGAAAAGCAGGCCACCAAAGTCAGCAGGTAGCCGGGAATCACCACGGTCATTCCGCCGATAAGGCGGGTACCGACGACGAATGGAATGGGCCGCAAGCCCATAGCGTCAACGGCATCGATCTCTTCCGAGATGCGCATCGCGCCGATCTCGGCGGTCATTCGAGCGCCGGCCTGGGACGTGTAGGCGATGCCCGCCACCAGGGGCCCGATTTCGCGGATGGCCCCGACACCGGCGGTAATGCCCGAAAGCTCACCGAAACCCAGCAGATTCAAAATCGCGAACGCTTCAATCGCCATGGAGGCGCCGAGGGCAACGCCGAGGATCACCAGCACGCTGATCGTGCCACCATCGACGATGAGAGAACCGCGGCCCCAGGCCAGGTTGTTCATGGCTTGCAATGTTTGACGGCGGTACTGACGGATGGTCAGTGGCAGAAACCAGATAGTTTGGCCAATGAATACCATCCATTGCCCAAGTTCGCGCAGCGGCTGCCGGATCGGCCGCATCGACACCAGCTCGGTAACGAAAGGACGGGAGGGTGCCATGGTGTGGCCGGCCACTACGCTATCTCCGACGGAAAGAACATGACTTGCAATTGCGTTATTGCCAGGCTCGCGACGACTATGCATACGACGTTGAGCACCACGGATGAATTCACGGCATCGGCGACACCGCGCGGGCCCCGCTCTGCTTCCATTCCGCGCAGCGACGATATGATTGCCACGATCGCAGCGAAGACCACGGTTTTGATCATGGCGAACCACAGGTCGGTGATATTCGCGAACAATCCAAACGACGCCCAGAAACTTCCGGGTGTGACGTCGCTGATGGTGACCGCGAGGATATAGGCAGCTGTCGTGCCGGTGGCAAGGATTACCGTGCATAGGATGGGGGCGATTGAAATCAAGGCGAAGAATCGTGGCACCACAAGTCTTCGGACCGGGTCCACACCCATTACTCGCAGCGCATCGAGTTCGTCGCGGATCGCGCGTGCACCGAGGTCCGAAGCGATGGTGGAGGCGGCGGCCCCGCCCATCAGTAAACCGGCGGTTATGGCCGCGCCCTGCCGAACAACACCGACCCCGCTCGATGCGCCGATCAGCGAACTTGCCCCTACCTGGTTGACCAGTCCAGACGATACAACCGACACCATTGCGCCAAAGGGGATGGCCATCAGGATCGCCGGCGTCGACGTCACCTTGAGCAAAGCCCATGTCTGAGTGAGAAATTCGTTCACCGGCAGTCTCAGCGACGCGGTGTCGGTGACGGCGTAGCGCAGCACGGCGACGGCGAGCGCGACGCCGCGACCGGTGGTGCCCGCAGAGCGCACCGGAACACCGCCAAGTCGCCCGGCGGCTTGGCGCACCGCGCCGGTCCATGCGTCCTGGATTCGCCGTCGCCGGTTGCCGCTGACCGGGGTTGGCGCAGGAGGCCTGCCCTCGAGGCGAACAGTCGTGCCGGGACCTGTTGTTGCGACACCACCGTGAGGTTGGACGCCGCGGCTTGGCTGATCCTGGGGCCGCGACGGTTTGCTAACGGGGGCAAGGGCGCCGGTAGGGTAAATCATGTCAATGTGGCCTTCGCATGTTAGCGGCCGACCGGGTGCTATTGCGCCGGATATGCTTGGCCACAGTGGTTTTGGTGGTGCGGCAGGGCAACCCGCGGCCTCGATGGCCGAAGTGCCGGGCAGAACCGTCGATGGCGCTTTGTGACCGCGTGAGCGGACCTGTCGTTGAGGCGCGGGCATCGCCGACACGCGGCACCGGAGTTGTCGTGGGGTTGGCCCGCGTTGCCTCGTCGACCGATGCCGGCGACGCAGCGGTGGTCGTCACGCTCGAAGTGCTACCCACTGTGGGGCATGGGCATCTCAACAAATAGCTGCATCGGCCGTTTACCGCGGGGGGCCCGGCGATCCGAGGGCGCTTGGGGCGCGCGCTACACACTGCTGTCATCGCTTGTCGTCAACCTCCTGCTGGGGCGCGTAACGATCTACTGGCGCTACTGGCGCACGCATCTTCGCTGCCACCTAGCACCCGGTGGTGGCCAACACCGCGTCGGCCCCAGACGTCAACACCCACCCGGAGATCCGGCGGCCGAGTTCGGACCAATCGCAGCCCGAAGGCGTCGACCACGACGAAGCGCGCCGCGACATGGTCCACCAGAGGTCATGGTCGTCGTCAGCGTAGATATGCAGTTGCGGCACCCTGAGGTCGGCAACGGCGTCTGTCAGCGCAGACGCCGACCAGGGGAATATGCCGGCTGCGCTCACCCATTGGCGCACCCGCGGGTCCTGAGAAATCCCGCACACCGCGGCGCCGTCGATGTCGGACAAATCGACGAACGTGGCGCCGTTGATGGCGAGATTGGTTCTGTGCGTGGCGACATCGAGCAGCCGCCGTAGTAACCCCGCTCTCAGGTGGTGCCCGGGAGTCGCGGTGGGCTGCAGGCCTGAACGCGCCGCGACGTCGACCCACATACACGCGACCCCAGCGTGATAGAACTCGTCGGAGAACAGCAGATACAGCAGTTCGGCCGAGGCTTCGGCACTGGGAAGCATGATGATCAGCGGTGCACGCACGGTGGTGCACGCGGCGCGCAGATACCCGGTCACGTTCCACGGGCCGGCGGTGATTTCCGAGATGCTCAGCTGCGTGCCCTCAAACCGCAAGGCCGCGGCGAGATTCTTCGCTGCCGCCCCACGCGCTTCCGCGCCAGCGTGCGGTGGTGGGCTCAACTGGGCTGAGATGAGGCGGTAGAGCGCCCCGGCTTTGAGATTGCGACTCGCGTGCGCGAAATTACCGGCCCGAACGTGGTCGGCGGCCCTGTCTTCGGCGGTGGCGGCATACGCGCTCCACAGCCGAAAGCCGCTCAGGTGCCTTGCGGTCGCGACTTGTTCGTATGAGTAATGCAGGTCATCCAGCACGCGGGCGCAGAACAGCCGAACCGCTGTGTCAGTCGCAGTCCACGCGTCGCGCAGCTCAGGCCGGCCTTTGCCCATGGCGGGAGTGTTAGCAAATCGCGTTACATGCCGCGTTATCTCCTGGGCCGGTCCGCTAGTTCATCGCAACGTCGGCACCGCTCGCCGCGGTGTGCAGCATCAGCGCACACCGGTGCCAGCGATCGACGCTTTTCCTGACAAGCTTCGCCGCGCTTCGCGGTGAGCGAACACGGTAACGACGACAGTAACGGCACCAATCCACTGTGAGAGACAACAACAACGAACGGGGACTGCGGTGAAGAATTCGCCGGTTGTGTTTTCGCAGTGTCGGCAGCGGCGTCCACTGTTTCATCGAAAAGCACCGGTACAAAGGGGTTTTCAGTTGGCGCGCGTGGCGGCGAGCGCCGGGACGAGCCGAGGTGACTAGCGCTCGCGGTGCGGTGGCCGTAGTTGACTGCCAGCTTCTAGACACCGACGTCACCATCGGTCGCGGCCATCGCGCCAGTGCCGGGATCGGGCCATGGTGCCGCCACCCCCCGTCGGTTTTGCGCCGACAGTTCCCAAAGATCTTGCACGCCGCGGCCCCTGTCGTCAGACACCGCGTCCGTGCGGCAGTTGGCGCCATGAGAGGCGCCGGTTCACAACACGATGCAGCGGAGTCACAGTGACATTGTCAGTCCCCAACACCAAAGCCGGGCATTCGCTTTCGACGGACGAGTTTGACGCTATTTATGCCGAATGCTCGAACTGGGCCAAGTGGGGCCCCGACGATCAGCGCGGCACGCTGAATTACGTCACTCCCGCGAAGGTCGCAGAGGCGGCACGGCTCGTTCGCGACGGCCGGGCCATCTCCCTGCAGCTCCCGATGGACGAGAACGGGCCGCAGACAGGCGCGTTCGGACGATACAACCCCATTCATCACATGCTCGTCTCCGGCGCGGACCACGTCGCGGGGACCGAACCCTCGCCGCTGGGTTTCGGCTACGCCGACGACTCGCTGTTTTTGTTTCTGCAAGGTGGAACGCAATGGGACGCCTTGTCCCACATCTTCCGCGACGGCCGGATGTACAACGATTTCCCGGCGAACCAGGTGTCAAGCCGCGGCGCGGGGGCGCTGGGCATTGAACGCAATCCGACCTTGGTGTCACGCGGTGTCTTGCTGGATCTGGTTGCAGTCCTGGGACAGCCGATGTCCCCGGGAGATGTTGTCCTACCACAGCTACTCGATGATGCCTGCGATCACGCCGGCACCACGGTGGGCCAGGGCGACATTGTGCTGATCCGCACGGGCGACATGCTGGCCCGGCGCGGTGCGCCCGGATGGGGAGGGTTCTCTTTGGGGGACGCGCCGGGCCTGTCATTGCGCAGCGCGCGATGGCTGGCCGAGCGTGGCGTCGCCGCTGTAGCGACCGACACCTGGGGCGTTGAGGTCAGGCCCAACGAGATCGCCGGCGCCTTTCAGCCGATGCATCTGGTGCTGATCGTCTCGATGGGGCTGCATCTCGGCGAAATTTGGGATCTCGACGAACTCGCCGCTGATTGTGCCGCCGACGGACGTTATGAGTTCATGCTTGTCGCGCCGTCGTTACGCATCACCGGCGCCGTCGGTTCACCGACGAATCCGCAGGCCATCAAGTAGCCGCGGTCACCCCAGGCCCCACGATAGGAGCACCCGCCCGTGTTTACCGCTGACCGCCTCGAGGTGCGGATTCTCGTTGAGAACTGGGTCGACATGCTGCTACCCGACCTGCAAATAGGCGACACCGGCCAACATTGCGTAACCCGCGCCGGGCTGATCGAGCATTTTGATCCGAAGATGATCCCGCCGCAGGCTGAGAACGGCATCAGCCTTCTGGTTCGGGCTAGCCGTGGCCGACGCACCTTCACGACGTTGTTCGACGTCGGGTTGACCGGCTCGGTGCTCGCGCACAACCTTCGCGTTCTTGGTGAGGACGTGACGACGATCGATCATGTCGTGATCAGCCACGGCCACCCCGACCACTACGGGGGCATTGATCGCTTCCTGGGCGAGATCGGACGCGCTGTACCGGTCGCGACCCATCCCGACGCGTTTCTGCCGCGCTATGCCGTGATGGCGGACGGCGGCGCGTCCGCGTTTTACAACGCGGCATTCAACCAGGACAGCCTCTCAGAGAGCGGCGCGCGGTTCGTGCTCTCCCGTGAGCCGCTCGAACTCGGATGGGGTGTGCGCACCACCGGCGAGATACCCCGAACGGTCGAGTATGAAGGACCGCGTGCGCCAGCACAGTCGGGCGGACCCGGCCTCTACCAGGTCTCAGCAGATGGGCAGTTTCGTCTCGACGAAGTCCACGACGAGCAGGCTCTGGTGATCGATGTTGCCGGCGAAGGCCTGGTGGTGCTTACCGGCTGCGCGCATGCGGGCGTGATCAACACCATTCACCGCGCGCGAAAAGTCAGCGGCGAGAAACCGATTCGGGCGGTCATCGGAGGCTTTCATCTCGGTTTTCCGACCACGCCGGCCGAAAACGTCGCCAAGACCGTTGAAGCGATGCGCGATCTTGAAGTCCAAACGATCGTTCCGATGCATTGCAGTGGGCTCCACGCGCACTCATCGTTCTCGTCTACCCTGCCTGACAAGTACGTGCAGCCTGCCGTGGGCAGCTCGTTGTGGTTTGGCCGCTAGCGATGGCTGACCGGAACGGCGGCTCTCGTGCGGAGAATCCAAAAGCACTGCCGCTTAATGGTGTTCGTGTGATCTCCATCGAGCAAGCAGTCGCTGCACCGTTGTGTTCGCGACATCTGCTCGACCTTGGCGCCGACGTGATTAAAGTCGAGCGGGTCGGGACGGGCGATTTCGCCCGATACTACGACCAGGCCGTTGAGGGGCAGTCGACTCATTTCGTCTGGCTCAACGCAGGCAAGCGCAGCATCGCTTTAGACCTCAAACATCGCGCCGGAGTGGAGATACTGCACCGGTTACTGTCGACTGCCGACGTGTTGGTCTCCAATCTCGGCCCCGGGGCACTGGACCGCATCGTGACCGCGCAAACATTGAGGCGTCGATATCCGTCGCTGGTTCGGTGCTCGATCAGCGGTTACGGCACATCGGGGCCCTACCGGAACCGCAAGGCCTATGACTTGCTGGTGCAAGGGGAGGCCGGCATTACCTTAAATACCGGCACTCCGGCGTCGCCCGCCAAAGCTGCTGTCTCGCTGGTGGATCTGGCGGCAGGCAGCTATGCGGCTACCGCCATCTTGGCCGCCCTGCTGAATCGAAAGCGCTCGGGGCGAGGGGCCGACGTCGACATCTCGATGTTCGACGCGATGCTTGAATGGATGACACCTCTTCTGCTGATGCAGCACATGACCGGACATGTTCCCGAGCCTGCTGGAATGCACCATGCGACGATCACCCCCTATGGCGCCTACCGCACGGCAGAGGGACGCCTGATCAATATCGCCGTGCAAAATGATGGCGAGTGGCAGCGGCTATGCAGCCAGGTGCTGAAGAGTCCCGCGGTCGGATCCGACCCTCGCTTCGGCACCAATGAGCTACGTCTGAAAAATCGCCGCGAGCTCGATACCATTGTTGCGGCGGCGTTCCAACGTTGCACAGCCGAGGAACTTTCGCAGACGCTTGAAGCCGCGGACATCCCGTGGGGCCACCTCAACGACGTCGCTGGGGTCTTGGCGCATCCGCAATTAGCCGCGGTGGAGGACCGCGTGGTCGAGATACCCGGCGGCCGCACCGTTTCTCTGCCGGACACGAAGGTCGGTCTGGGCCCCAAAGCTGCAAACCGGGAGGTGTCCCCGGCGCTGGGTGCTCATACCCTGGAAATTCTTTCTGCACTGGGTTATACGACGGCCAATGTGGAGCAGCTCGTGCGGGCTCGCACGGTCGCCGTCAGTGACGCCGGGCCAACCCACTCACCGCCCGACCGGCATCCACCTCGGCACGGCGTCACCGTGGAGCAGCCCTGATGTTCGTTCCATTGTCTGTAGCCGATTTTCTTGATCGCGCCGAGTTGGTGTACGGCGACAAGCTGGCTGTGGTCGACGAGCCCCGCCAGCCTGCGGCGGGACTGGGTTACCTCACTTATCGCGATATCGCCCGGTACGCACGGGCTCAGGCCGCGCGCCTCGATGAGCTCGGTGTTGGTGTAGGAGAGCGAGTCGCGGTGTTGTCGCACAACAGCACCCGGATGTTGATTTCGTTTTTTGGTATCTCAGGCTGGGGTCGTGTGATGGTGCCGATTAACTTTCGGCTTACCGCGTCCGAGATTGCCCACATCCTCGAGGATTCGGGAGCGAGCATGCTCTGCGTGGCCCCCGAATTGGCCGAGACCGTCTCGACGCTCAAAACGCCGCATACGGTCGTTTTCGGCGACGATGAAACGCTGTACCGACCCGATTTCCCGCCGGTGCCGTGGAACTCGATCGACGAGGGCGCTGACGCGAGTATCAACTACACCTCCGGTACGACCTCACTGCCCAAAGGTGTTCAGCTGACGCATCGGAATCTGTGGCTAAATGCCACGGTCTTTGCTCTGCATCTGGGTTTGCGCGACCGCGACGTCGTGTTGCACACCTTGCCGATGTTCCATGCCAACGGATGGGGAATCCCCTATGCCGCAACTGGTGTCGGCGCCACCCATATCGTTCAACGTCGAGTGGATGGCCCGGAGATCTTGCGCCGCATCGACCAGCACAATGTGACAGTGTTGTGCGGTGCGCCGGCGGTGGTGGATAGAATACTGGCTGCTGCCCAGACGTGGACGGGTCCCATACCGGGTCGAGACCGCGTCAGGATCGTAGTCGCAGGCGCCCCCCCGCCGACCCGCACGATCGAGCGTGTCATCGACGAGCTCGGCTGGGAATTCATCCAAATCTATGGACTGACCGAAACGTCGCCGCTGTTGACCATCAATCGGCAACCAAGTCAGTGGGATTCGATGACGGTCTCAGACCGGGCGCGCTTGCTGGGCCGCGGCGGAGCACCGGCGCTGGGGGTGAGGTTAACAACAGCGCCCGACGGCGAAATTCTCGCGCAGAGCAACCACAATTTCGGCGGGTACTGGCGACAGCCACACGCGACGGCCGAGGCGAACCGCGAGAACTGGTTTCACACTGGTGACAGCGGACAGATCGGTGCGGACGGGTATTTGACCGTGTCGGATCGCAAAAAGGATGTGATCATCACCGGGGGTGAGAATGTGTCCTCGGTCGAGGTTGAGGATGCATTGATCTCACATCCTGCCGTCCGGGAAGCCGCTGTGATCGGGATCCCCGATGCGACATGGGGCGAGGCGGTGCACGCACTCGTGGTGACCGACGGATCACGCGTCAGCGAAGCAGAACTCATTGCGCACTGCCGGACGTCACTGGCGGGATACAAGACGCCCAAGCGTGTGGAGTTCAGAGACACCCTCGCACGCACGACGACAGGAAAGCTGCAAAAATTTAGGCTGCGAGAACCGTATTGGACTGAGTCGCGCCTTGCGGAAGAAGCGACGTAGCCGGCGGTCAGGAATCCGAAAGCTGCAGCAGCGGTCCGAGCGGTGCCGCTGCCGCAGGGATCACTCTGGCGATGTATCCGTCTGGCCTCACAACGACTGAGGTACCGGGCTGCACGCCGTAGCGGTTCCAGATTTCATCAGTGTCACTGAAGCTTTCGACAGCGTGGACGGTGACATTTGCGCCCCAGTACACCTGCCCGGCTGCATCAACGGCGTGGTTATCGAATGTCAGCACAGTCCAGTGCGGGCCGCGAAACAAGTCGAACAGCCTGCTGTGCTCGCCAGCAGGGGTGCGCAACTGACCATCTGGGGCGCGGTCACCTGGTTGCAGCGTGGCGCTGCCGGGAACATCCGAGGCAGCCAGCGGGCCTCCGCGGTAGGTGATTCCGAGCTGAGAGGTGTCGTCGTTGATCACTAAACGCCAGACATCCGTCTCAGCGTTTCCAGAAAGCGCTTGGTTCACGTCCCGCCAACGTTGGCCGCTGAACAGCAGGGCGTGTTCGGCGACGGGGCGGCGTTCGGCTTCGTAGGTGTCCAATAACGCAGCAGGAGCGCCGTCAAGCACGGCAGCGATCTTCCAGCCCAGGTTGTAGGCATCTTGAATCCCTGTGGTCATGCCCTGCCCGCCGGCGGGCGAATACACGTGGGCCGCATCGCCGGCCAGGAACACCCGCCCGATGCGATAGTGGTCGACGATATGTTCGTTGATTCGAAACCGCGAGGCGCTCGTCGCCTCGACGAGCCTACTGCCCGGGTATCCCGTCCAGTCATGCCAGATTTGCTGGAAGGCGGCTAAATCCGGCGTGCCGAGAATCGGATTGCCATCGGCGGGCAGAAACTGGAATTGCCACAGATCGGTGTCTTTGAACGGTGACAGCAGGAGCATGCCGCGGTCCGCGTCGTTCCATCGATGCGCGCGGGTAAGGTCGAGATCCTCGACGCGGACGTCACCCACCCAGCTGTACTTTTTTGACTCGCCGGGGGCGACGTCGAACGACAAGCCGAGCAGCCGGCGGGTGGTGCTGTGTCCGCCGTCGGCGCCTACGACATAGTCGGCATCGAGGCGCTTAGTTTCGACGCCGTGTTGAACGGTGAGGCGTACCCCGTCGTCCGTCTGATCGATTCCGGTCACTTCATGGTCGAGGTGGACCTCGATTCCATACTCCTGCAGGCGTTCCCGAAGAATGACTTCAGTACGGTACTGCGGGATGAACACGGCGACAGGGTAGGGGATTGACGGGTCGGGAACAGGCTCGGGATTAACCAGTGCGTCGCTGACGATTCGGTCTTTGACATAGGTGCGCATTGGAATATTGAGCAGACCGCCCGCGAGGATGTGCGGCGCAATACCGAGGTCATCAAAGACTTCCATGGTGCGCGGGGAGATCGTCTTACCCCGTGATCCGGTGAAATGGTGGGCCGCCTTATCGACAATTGCGACCTCTACTCCGCGTCGAGCGAGATCGCAGGCCAACGTTAAGCCGGTAGGTCCCGCGCCGATAATCGCCACGGTAGGCTTGGCAGTCGCGTCAGCCACGATCTCTCCCGACGTTGTGAAATGAGTTGACCACCAAAGAGATCAGCCTGCTCGCTGACCGCACGGTGTCATCACGCCGTGAGGGTGGCAAGTAGGTCGATAGTGCGTTGTTGGTCGGGCTCGCTGCCGCAGGGCACCGCCATGAAGTCGGTCACGCCGGCGTCACGCAGGCGATGGATCCCGCGCCCAACTTCAGTGGCGTCGCCCACGATCGCCACGTCGGCGGGGTTAGTTAATCCCTCGCGGGCGGGCGTCGCCCGGTACTCAGGTACCTGCGCCGCAACGCCGAAGCGTTCGCCGATCGCGGTACGGGCCTCATCAACGTCGTCGGTCACCCAGACCGGCAGGCCGGCTACGATTCGCGGCGGCGTGTTGCGGCCCGCCCGGCTCGCCGCCGTGCTGAGAGTTGGCACGATGTAGGACGACAGTGTCCGGGGGCCCGTCATCCACGTCACGGCGCCATCCGCGAGTTCACCGGCTATCTCCAGCATGCTGGGACCGAGGGCCGCCAGCAGCACCGGCGGCGATACAACTCCTGGAATATTAACTGCGCCAGCGGCGCTGACAAATCCTGCGTGGTTGACAGGTTGCCCCAACAGCAGCGGTTTTAACAATTCGAGATATTCACGCATGCGCGCGGCGGGCCGGTCGGTGGACATCCCGTACATGCCGGCGATCATTGCCCCAATTCCTAAGGTGAGTCGGCCTGACACGGCGTCTTGAACCGTGAGTGCCTGGCTTGCCAGAACAAGGGGGTGGCGCTGCGGTACGGGAACAACCGCCGTTCCTAGCTCGATGTCAGGCACCGCAGCGCCAACGACGGCCACACTGGTCAGCGCGTCGATACTCAGTGCTTGACTCGACCATACGGTAGGAAAGCCGGCCTTAGCGGCAGCCTGAGCCTGCTCGATAGCACCGTGAAGTGTTGTTGTCCCGCGGATCTCGCCAATGCCCAAACCGATGCGCATAGCTGACCTCCCATTGCTTGGTCGAGAAACCACAAGCGGAGCGCTGTCCTCTTGCGCTACGCTAGAATACGGGGACAGTCCCCGTTTTAGCAAGGCGAATCCCATGACCCGTGAGCTGACCGGGCGTGGTGAGCAGCACACAGCCAGTGATGTGCGGCTCAAACCGGAGCAGATGTCCGCTCGTCGTGCGGGAGCGGGGTCGGCCATTATGCATCGCCATTTCGCCGGTCGGACAAAGCTTCTGGGAGCCGCACCGCAAGACCAGATCCCAAAAGGTGTCATGACCGCCACTGACGTATCAGGAGCCGGCGCCCGATACGCGCCGACCGTCGCTGGATACGTAAGCGACACAGCGGCACCCGACTGCATTCGCCGGTGGCGCCGGATCTTCGTCAGGCACCTGATCGATCCGGGCACCGTCTGCCAACGCCGGAGGATCTTGGCTATCCGCTGGGGCTTTGGATGAAGCACCGGGCGGCATCGGCGTTCCACTCGGCATGAATCGGGTGATGCCGCCTGGTGGGTAGCGTCACGCGTGCCTGCGCCATTCGCAGTTGATCAAATCCGGTAGCGGCCTGTTCGCCCAACGGCATTGAGGCGATACGGCCAAGCAGTCATGCAAAACCGGCTCATTCGTCAGGGTTGCGATCAGACCACGACGGACCGAGTTGCCTGGCTCATGTCGGGGGCGATTCGGTGAGCCGCTGAATGAGGAATTCGATGATCTCATCGCGGGCCCGGACTGTGGGTTCGCCCGCCGCGTCAACGAGATGCGCGGTCACGACGCTGTGGGCGCAGCCAACGACATCTGCGAAAAAAGGTGGCGGCGTCGGGTTTGCCGATGCTGCGGGCAGCACCCGTGATTGGAACCGGTCACCGAGAGCGGCCGCGTAGCCCGCGAAGCGTTGTCCGGTACAAAAACGATCGTCTTCGAAACGATAGGCCCGTACAACGAGGTCCTCGGTATCAAGGCGGGCCTTGACGCGGGTGAGTTCAGCCTCCGAGATCTCCAGTGCGGCAGGATTGTCGAGGGGAAGCGATGGTTGGCACAAGACGGGCGCGAGCATCGCCGGCTCCAGCATCATGGTCAACGCGAAGTTGCCGGTGAAACACATCCCAATTGCCCCCACGCCAGGACCGCCACATTCGTTGTGAGCGAGCCGTGCCAACGCCCGCAGCCACGCGGTGACAGGACTGGACTCGTTGGTCGCAAGTGTTCGGAACTCGGCACTGATGCAGGCGCGCTGAAATACCGCGACACTGTGATCGACCTCGGGGTAGGCGCCGTCGCGTCCGAATAATGAAGGCATGTAGACCGTGAACCCCGCGTCGCGCACCCAGCGGGCGAAACGTGCGACATCCGGGCTGATGCCGGGCATCTCTGCCATGACGATGACGGCCGGACCTTCGCCGGCGACGTACGTCGGGCGTGTCGCATCCTCGAGAGTGAGCGACCGGCGTTGGAAGTCGCTGAGTGCATCATCGCGGGGATCTTCTGTCGTCGGACCGCCGGCCGTCATAAGCGGACCTCTTCACCCTGTTTGAGTGCAGCCGTTTCATAAGCTTCTTCGGCGGACGCGTCGAGGAATCGGGCCAACTCATCTGGTTTGGTGGTGTAGAAACCATCGATGTGGAATCCGTTGTAGTGCATGGGGATCACGAACTTGGCCCCTAGCAGTCGTGCTGCGACCGCGGCATGACGATCGTCGAGGGTTGACGGAAAGGGGCTCGGTGGCTGGCAGTGTGGAAAGCAGACGGTGGGCCCGTTGATCGGAGTCAGGACGGCGTCGAAGGGTCCATAGCGGTGGACTGCGCGCCACCAGTAGCCGTGAAACATGCTGTCGCCGAGGTGGATGATTCGCTTACCTTCGGCCTCGACGGCCCACGAAACCTGGGGGTCACCCAGCGTGTCGACGGCGGGCACGGCAGCAATGGTGAAGGGTCCGATGCGGGTGGTCTGCCAGTAGCCCATCGCTTTGCGCGCCAGGCGGTACTGGTCGAGTTCGCTGTCGGCTTTGAGAGTCCACAAATTCTCGTGGTCATCGCCGCCAAAGTCGATGGGGTGCAGCACCTGTGAGCCCGGTCGGAGCGCGGCGGCCAGCGCTGCGGCGTCGGTGTGATCGCGATGGAGATGGGTGCACAATCCCGCAATCACGTCGCCGGCGGTGCGCGGCGGCACGACGGTAGGCATGGGTGCATCAAGCCCCGTGCCTGCCAGCACGCCGTCAGGTTGACCGAGCAGATCGATCACCAGACTGTGTCCGCGCGACTCAATCTCGATGCCTGCCCATCCTAGCCAGCGGACTTTCACCCAACGCTCCTTTAGCAGACGGTCGTTTGCCTAACGTTAGCATACGATCGTTCGATAAAAGGGGGTGCGTGGAAGTCGGCTGAGCAACGCCCGGTGCGCAGACCAGTGCGTTGGTGCGGCATTGCGCAGCGCCGCCTCGCGGCGGCGATGGAGTGTCCGGTGCATCAGCTCCATTGCCGCGCAACATCCTTGGCGGTGTCGACCACTACACCCTTCGGTCAGCCTAGGCGGCACGCAACGGCCGGTTCTGTCTGATCGGGCATTCACAAGATCGTGGTCATCCCGTCAAAGGCGGTCGGGTGCTCGCCATCTGCGATTCGGTTGAGCATGTGCGGCGACATGTGGGTCAGCACAGTGCGCTTGGCGGGCAGTTCCGCGGCGTGCTCGCAGATGGTGCGGTAATCAAGGTGGTACCGGACCGGCTTATCGTAGGTATATGCCTCGACCGCGAAGAGGTCGGCATCAGCGGCGGCGTTGGTCAAGGCCGGGGTCCATGACGTGTCACCGCTGTAGGCGATGGCGCGGCGCGTCCGTCGTCGACCTTCAACGGTCTAGATACCTCAACGACGAGCTGGACGCCTGGTGGACCAGCACCCTCACCGCCCACCTCGTGCCGGGACTGACCTCTCATCTCGGCGACAGCGCCAGTCTGTACGCGACGCTCACCAACGATTACGGGCTTCGCCCAACTCGACAGTGGACCCGCCTCGAATTCCCTTTAGCACCGCGCCACATCGCCGAAAAACTCGACCTGCGCGGCCGCCCACGCATGGTCTTGCTAACGGGCCTCATAGCATCACAGCCTGACGGGCCACCGCTCGAACTCACCCAGGCATGGCTACGCGACGATCTCTTCGACATGGTGATGGAACTAGGTCAACCACCCACCGGATCCCCACGCTGGCTCCACTAAACCGCCCGGCGGCGTCGTGCCCCGGCGTTGCCGGTGAGCCAGCGTGTAGTCCGCACGGTTCGGCGCCGACTCGCCTCTACACCGCAATCAGGACACCAGTTTTGGTCAAACTGAACAGCTCGGCGCGCACCGCGGCGACGTGTTGGACCGCCGGTGTAACTTTTTCCGGGCCTGCACCGTCGTGATAGACGTGAAGCTCTTTACCACCGATCGCCCTCCATCGGAGGTCGCTATGCGGCGCTGGCGCGCGGCATGCGTTTATTCATCATGTCTGGGCGTCACCATCGCGCCCCCTGATCCTCCGTCGACCACTACCGTTGCCAGCCCAACCAGTAACGGCGGCCTGTTCGAATCGCTGATGGACTGGCAGGTGCGCCATCGTGGCGGTGCCAACCCCGCACCGCTGAATCGCCCTGTTCTGACTGCACATACAAACAGCCAACCTGCTGTTTTCAAGTCCGCGCGAGGCGTCGCATTTCGCATACCGCAAGTGGCAACGGCGTCGGTGCCGCTAACTACGGACATGTCGATGACTCCGCGTCAAACCACCTGCCCAGCCGACGCACCGGGAGAAAGGAGTAAGCCGTCGTGCTCAATCTGAAAGTTGTTGTGGGAAGCGCCCGCCAAGGACGTGCCGCCGATCGCGTCGTGCCCTGGATTGAGGCACAAATCGCTGGGTATCCGGCGTTCGATGCTGAGGTACTCGATCTGCGCCACTGGCCGCTTCCATTTTTTGCCGAAAACGTTCACACCATCGGCGACATCCGTGATCCTCGCTACTCCGATCCGATCGTCAAGCAGTGGAATGAGCGCGTCGCCGAGGGCGACGTATTCCTGTTCATCACCCCCGAGTACAACCACAGCATCCCTGCTGTACTGAAAAATGCCATCGACACCGTGTTCGCGAGCTTCGCGTTTCGCAATAAGGCGGCCGCCTTCGTTGGCTACAGCGGCGGGATCGCCGCGGGCGCACGCGCAATCGAGCATCTCGCGCAAATAGCCATCGAAGCCGAGATGGTGCCGCTACGCAATACGGTCCTTATACCGTTTGTTGGCAACGCCTTCGACGAGCACGGCAGACCAATCGACTCAAACACCGAGGCTGCGCTGTCAATCGTGCTCGACGACCTCCAGTGGTGGGGCGGCGCCCTCCAGAGTGCCCGCCGACTGAACCAGCTCCCGCCCGCAATGTTTCGTAAGAGCACGACAACCGGAAAGAGCCAATGACATGCCCGCATACATCGGATTCTTCGTGGAGATCAACGATTTCGCAGCCTTCAGCGAATACGGTAGCGCGGCGGCGGCCACCTACGGAAACTACGGCGGAAAGATTCTGTTTCGTGGACCTGTCGTGGAGATCCTCGAAGGCGCCCTCGACCTTCAAAAGGGCGCAAGGCTGGTAGTCCTTGAGTTTCCGTCTCTCGATGAGGCCCACGGTTGGTGGAATTCGGATGACTACCAAGCCCTCATCAAGCTCCGAGAGCCACCCATTGCGCAGAGCCGCGTTTTCGTCATCGACGGACTCGCCGATCCAACGCGGCACAGTGGCCCCGCGTAACCCATTGACTTAGTGTCTATCTCGGGTGGCGGTAGTCGATCGTCCCGGGGCACCGCCAGGCGCGCGGGTGACGGCAGCGTGGGGACCAGCTGACTTTCAGGTAGCTCGGTTGGCCGTTTGGCGTGTCTGGCAGACCCGATCGAGTTCGACCGTTCCGGCGAGCACAAAAACCGGTCCCCGGCCCCTGGGCACAGGCGACTGATGCCTTTCGCGGGGCTGGCTGGTTGAACCACGGGCGGTGACAGGGACTTTCAGAACGCCTCCCGTACCAAGGCACGGACGCAGCCCGTGGGCACGGTTCCGATCGCCGGCGCTGTCCACGCTGACCTTCACCATGGCAATTCGCTGCGAGAAAAGTCGGGGCCGTCGGTGGACCGGCGACCTGCACCACACGTAGCGATCGCGCGACGGCGATGTTCGCGGTGACCCAACCAGTGTTAAAAGGTGACACCACGAGCGAATTTTGATGTCGAACGTTCATGTCGACGGTGCCCGCTCGGGGCTCTTAGCCTTTCGCTACGTAGGACTTTGAAAGGGGACCGCCGAACGGCAATGGGTGCCCGCAGAGGTCGGGCCCGGGCCTGAGCTCACAAAATGCCAGCGCGGCAGAGGGATTCGTCTGCCGCGTGTCAGTTGCGAACTCTAGCTGACAGGTCTGAACAAAAATTCTCGATGGTCCGTAGACTAAGGGGCAATTGGATTGACCGGTGATGCAGTTTCAGTCGGGAGCGATGGGCAAACGCTGGCTGCCCGTCTCGCGGCCTTGGCGTACATCGACCCGCATCGACCTGCAGTCACGTGTGGACGCAACAGTCTGACGAGGACTGAGCTCGAGCGGATCTCTAATCGACTTGCCCGGGCATACCAGGACCTCGGAGTCACGAAGGATTCCTTGGTGACGATAGCGTTACCCACCGGTGTCGAGTTCTTGGCCGCGACCATCGCCGTTTGGAAATGCGGTGCAACACCTCAGCCGATCTCAGCGAAATTGCCCCACCATGAAGCCGCAGCGATTATCGACCTTGCCCAGCCGAGCCTGGTGATAGGTCTCGACCAGCACGACGTACCCGATATTTCAGTCATCCCGAGTGGTTTCGAACCGTCCCCTGGTATTGCTGACACCTACTTAGATGTGGGGGCCGCCGCGGAGTGGAAGGCACCCACATCGGGTGGTAGCAGCGGCCGGCCGAAATTGATTGTGTCCACTGAACCTGCGGTGGCTGCGACCGTCGAGCCGTTCGCCCGGCTGATGGGCGTGCGAGACAACGACACCCTGCTGATCACGGCACCGCTCTATCACAACGGACCGTTTCTGATGTCAGCCTGCGGCCTCACGTTGGGAGCACACGTTGTGTTGGTGACGCGTTTCGACGCCGCCGAGACGCTGCGGATAATCGAACGGCATCGCGTCGAGTGGATGTACGTGGTGCCGACCATGATGATGCGTATCTGGAGGCTAGAAGAACGCGAATCATTCGATGTCAGATCGCTGCGCGTCGTCGCGCACACTGCGGCGCCATGCCCGGCATGGCTCAAGCAAGGATGGATCGATTGGCTCGGTGCCGACCGGATCCTGGAGCTCTACGGCAGCACTGAGCTCCAAGCCGCGACGTTGCTGACCGGCGACGAGTGGTTGGCACGGCCAGGCACGGTGGGCAAGCCTGCAATTGGTGAGATGACCGTCCTTGACGAAACCGGCTCGCCGCTGGCCTCTGGCAACGCGGGCGAGATCTGGATGCGACGCGCTGCCAATGCTCAACGGCCCTATCGATATATCGGCGCCGTGGCTCAGAGCCGACAGGACGGATGGGAAACGTTCGGCGACATGGGTTGGATGGATGATGAAGGTTACGTCTACCTGGCTGATCGAAAGGCCGACATGATCATCGTCGGTGGCGCCAACGTATACCCCGCCGAAGTCGAGGGAGCACTGCTGGAGCACCCACTGGTGCGTTCAGCGGTCGTCGTCGGGCGCAGCCACGAGGATCTGGGGCAGGTGCCGCACGCATTCGTTGAACTGGCTAGCGACCTGGACGAGCAGACGTTACTCGCTCACCTTGCAACGCGTATCGCGCGATACAAGATGCCCCGTTCGTTCGAACGCGTCGATGAACCGTTGCGCGACAACGCGGGCAAAGTCCGACGCTCGGCATTGGCGGCTTCCGCAGCAACATTCACCCCTCCGCCCCCCACCGGCTAAGGCGCGTAACGCGACCGCCCACACTCACCAAAAGGTTGACATGCCCGTAGATCCGCAAACCCAGACAATTCTGAAGATGCTCAACGACATCGGAGCCGAGAAATTCGGAAGTGGAACACCTGAACAGGCGAGGGCCTTCTCGCGTGACAATCGATTTGCTGCCAAGGCCGATCCGGCGAAGCTCGCTCAGGTCGGTTCGATCGACGACCGCACAATCGCTGTCCCTCATGGCAAGCTGGCCGTGCGTATCTACCGCCCGGCGCACTCGGGTCCCGCGCCCACGGTCGTTTACTTCCACGGAGGTGGATTCGTCATCGGAGATCTTGACTCACATGACGACCACGGCCGCCTGATCTGTCGCGACGTCGACGCGGTCGTCGTGTCCGTCGACTACCGACTGGCGCCGGAGCACCGCTTCCCGGAGCCGTTGAACGACGCTCTAGCCGCAACACGGTGGGCGGCGGCACACATCGACCTGCTGGGTGGCGATCCGGACCGGCTCGCTGTAGCCGGGGATAGCGCCGGCGGCAACCTTGCTGCGGCGGTCGCGGTCGCCGCTCGGACAACCGGGCCACGCCTTGCTGCACAGCTACTTGTCTATCCCAAGACCGACATGACGGACAACGACGCGTACAAATCGCGGGTCGACTACAGCGACGGTTACTTCTTGACCGGTGCCATCGCGACGTGGTTCCAGGATCACTATCTTTCGGCCGCGGACGCGCATGATCCGCGCGCATCAGTGATCCTTGCCCCCGAGCTATCTGACGTTGCGCCCGCCGTTGTGGGTGTCGGTGAATACGACCTCTTGCGCGATGAAGTAGTCGCCTACGCACAGCGACTTGCCGCCGCGCACGTCCCGGTGGCGCTGCACGTGTTCCCGGGACTGATTCATGCCTTCTATGGGATGGGCTTGATGTCCAGCGCTGCCGCTGACGCGATCTCAGTCCTCAACAACGACTTTCGGCTGTTCATCAACGGCGGATCGGGCGTGTGAACCACGTCGACCTGTACACGGCGTGGGCCCGTGCATGCGAATAACCCTGCAGTAGCGCTGATCCAGCAACCACATTGAGGTTCCTCGACGCTGGCTGGCTCGGCGACATCGACATCGAGCCGGGGTTGTGCGGGCGAGGGCGAGTGGATCTGTTAGCCGTCTGCGGCAATGCGTGAGCGACAAACGCGGCACCGCACGTACTTTCGGCGAGCAACGGTCCTCAGAGTCTATAAGGGGTTGAAGGCAGAGATCAGCCAGCGATCGGCTGTCTTGGTCATGCTCACCATGACACTGCTTGCGGTTTCGACAGGGTCGGGTCGATCGCGACTGACTGTAGTCTGATTGAGAAAAAGCAAAACCTTGACCTGGTCGGGGCGTTGCTCGCAGACCGCTGCCTGCAAGACTGCGGCGGTCGTTTTGATGGCCTTCTCCTTCGCCGCGGGCGCCAAGACTTGATCGGCGAACTTGCTGTAGTAGGTGAGGAAGTCTCCAGTCAGCCGCGACTTGGCCGCCGCTAGGTCCCGATCCAGGCTCTGCGGCGTGTACGACAGCACCATCGCGGTCCCCTCGGTCGCTGCGCTGAGGGCTTGTCGCGCGGCCGCACTGTCCATCTGGTGGTCGATGCGAAACTGCGTGATGTAAAGCAACGCGGCGCCGCCGGCGCAGCCCAACAGCACCACGCACGTCATGATCAGTCGCCACTGAGATAGGGCGCGGCGCCGGCAAGTCAGCCCGGGAACGTCGTGAGAAGGCATGGTGCCGGTCTGCACATCGGCAGCGCTGTCGTCGGTCACTGCTGTGAAGTCGTCGGCGGGGGCACGGTCGACCGTGGCGGCCTGCGCCCGGTCACGGCCATCGGCGCAGGACTTGGCCGTCACGCCATCTGCGCTGTCCAATGTCATTGTACAAACTCGACTTTCGACATCTTCAGCTGGCCGCCGTCACGGGCGATGCTGACGTTAAGCCGCCATGACCGTGGGTCATTGGCGGTTTGGGTTGCCGTGGTGATGCTGGTACTCGCAGCCACCAGCACCACGGCGGAATTGTTGGTGTGCGACTGCACGGCGACCGCGTGTACGACGGCTTCGGTGTGCACCTTCGATTCCTGTGTCATCTTAATCAGCTCGTCGGCCGTTGCCTGAAAGTCGTCGTGGAATCGACCTGTGGAGTTGTCCAATATCCGCTGAACGTCTCGTTTCGCTGTGCGAAAGTCCAACGAAAGTAACACCACAACGCTTTGCCGGGCCGCCGAGGCGAACTCCGCGACGCTATGTTGCGTGTTCAGCACCTGTCGGTGGTGCCAGCCCATGTAGCCGCTCGCCGCGACAAGCGCGCAGCTGCACGAGATGGCAAGGACCCATGTCAACCGTTGTACTTCACGAGCGCTCCACTGCGTAGGGTTCACGCGCGTCCATCGGCGCATGGATCGGTTACCGGAGGGGTAGGGACCCTCGTGGTCCGCATCCTGCGAAGAGCGGAGGTACTCGACTGATTCTGCCGTTTCGCTCACCGCGATCGCGTCGCTCGACTCGGCTTGCCGCTTTGCTGCTCGAGACCGTCGGCGTAGCTGAACGGCGTCGGCACGTGCCGCAACGGCGAGGGCTTCCGCTTCCGCGGCTCGCGCCTCGGCTTGCTCAGCAAGCATCAACGTGTCGTCGGAGTCGTCGCGGCAGCGTCCGCCAGGCGGGTTGGTTCGACAAACGTCCTTGGCTGTGGTGGTGACGGAGCGCTCCTGGGGCGACACGATGTCCTCCTGCCCGATGCCAAATGTGGTCGAGAGTCCAAGGCGACAGCGACGCGGCGGGATTGTGGTTCGCTTCGGCGCGAGCGCCGTACGCCGGAGTGCGGAGATTGCCATTGGCGCTCAAGCTAGTACGGCCAGCCTCCGGGCTCGGTCAGGTTTCCAGCTGGTGGAAATGTCGGGGTGGATCAAGCTGGCAGCGCCTTCACAACATCACCGAATGAAGCGGGTCCGCAGTCATTCACCCGCCGGAGCGCCATGGTCGACCGTCGGCACCATTCATGCGGTCAGGTCTTAACAGCTCGCAGTTTCCGCGGAGTGGAAGAATGCCCCGTAGGCGGCCGATGAGCTGCTCGAGAATTGGCCGTGTGTGCCACGTAGTGCGTAACGCCACAATCGGTGCCCTCGGATCGGCGACGTTGATAGCGTTCAGCGTGGTTGCCACGCGACCCGCGTCGCATGCTGACGCCACGCTTCACGAGGTGCAGTACACCGTGACGGCCGACCAGCAGGTTTCAGCGGCGATCTACTACCGCGATGTCGAGCCGCCGAATTGGGCTGATTACAGCCATAACTCATACATCTACAGCCCGAAGGCCGAAGCCGACATTGGTCCGGGCCGGCGATGGGCGCATGCGGCCAGGCTCAGCGATCCCGGCCAATGGGCGATGGTGGCGGTCACCATCTCCGGATTGTCATCGGCAGCGCCGATGTTCCATTGTGAGCTCGCAGTCGATGGTGTCGTGGTCGACGCGAACGACGGCCCCAACGGTGCACTGTGTTCGATGCGCACGTGGTAGGCGATCGGTAAGCCATCCGTCCCGCGTCGTAACGGGAGTGGGGCTCGATGGGACACGAGTGGCTCGCACGATGTGGCGCGACTACCGCGGGATGCTGGATAGCGCTGCGGTACTGCAGAAAACTGCTCTCTGCTTCGACCGACACAGCGGCCGCACCCGGATATCCACAGACACTTCCGACCGCATTTAGGTGTCACCGCGTACCCAGCGGGCCGCACCATCGTCGGCCAGGCAACTAAGGAAGAGGCCATCGGGTGCCTGCGCAACGTCGTTTTCCAGCCCGGTGCAAGGCGAATCGAGGTCCTTGATCCCGACCATCGGTGGCGAACGAAAGTACCGTGGCTCATACCTGCGCGGCGAACCGCAGAAGACCAACCTCCCCCATGAGGTCGTCGCGAAAACGAAGTAGGTGGTGTTCGTGCACCACGTTCCGAGGACCACATCAGGTGTGATGCCGGGAACGCACTCGGGATGATCGCAACTTCGCGGTTCGGCTAATGCCCTCGGAGATAACGGGTTCGCGATCGCGACAGCGACAGCGATACACGCCAGAATTGACCGCACCGTGTCACGGTCGCAGAACCGATGCGGTGCCGCGATGGCTCTTACCGCTCAGTGGACGATCCACCGATTCACCCGAATCGTTTCCGTTAACGTGCGCACGGTGAAACCAACGTTGCTGGAGCTCGGTGGCGCACTGCTGCTGCACCCGGCCTTCCCGGGACGATGGTCGGCCACGCCACATCAAGGCGCACTGCACCACGGGGCCGCATTCAGGGAGTGACGATGCGTGAATTTTCAGCGCGGATGCGCACCGTATTGGCGGCGGTCAGTGCAGCGTCTGTCACCGCGTCAGCAGCGGTCGCCCCGCCGGCCTTCGCGTCACAGGGCTGGGGTCTTCATGGAACATACCTGGCGATGTCAAATGGCCAGTGGGCCAAGACCAACGACACTTATCGAGATGCGACGAGCGTCACGGCGACCTGGACGATCGTCACTTCGTGCAGCTATCCCACCGAATGCACCGGCACCGTGACCACCGATCAAAACTGGACTGCCACCATCTACCAGAAGAGTGGTCTGTGGTATGTCAAGCGCAGTGTTCACGGTTGGCAACACTGCCCGGACGGATCGGCAGGCGACGGGTTTCAAGAGTACAAATTCTGGCCCGCGGGCCAAGACGGCACAGTTGACGAGCAGTCGTCGACGTTTTTCGGCGAGGACCACACGATGGGTCCAAGTGGCGCGTGCGGTACCAGCAAGCCGCTCGTCATCACCATGCCGTTCAGGCTCGTCAAAACGTCGAACGAGTAACTGGGCGAGATCGGATCAAATCGGCGCCAAACGCCTGCTGCGGCAACGAAACTCATCGCAGCAGCAGATCTTTCCATGTCCTTGTCCCGGGCGGTGCGACCAGGTCGGACTGCCGATAGATACCGCCATCGGGGGTGGCGTATTGCCCCGTGCGCGGGTTGTACTGCGCGGTGGCGATCCTCGCACTCTCCGACGCACCGCCCTGATAGGAGCTTGGCGCCGCCGTGGGCGTGCCGGCGTCGGTGCCGGGTTGGACCTTGACCGGCGGTGCGGGTGCGACGCCCGGGGGTGGGGGAGATGCGGGCTTCTCCACGCGCGCAGCGTCCGGTGGCTGCCGCGGACCGGGCCGCGGGGCTGACGGGTCGAGAGATGATCCGGTTTGCGGCGCTGCACCCGCCTTCGGGCCGTATTCGTTGGTGGAGAAGTCGGTACGGTCGTCGGGTGGAATTCCTTGCGCGATCAGGTTTGGGTCTATCGGATAGGCGCCGAATACGTGTGGGTGCATCGCCAATGGCTCGTAGGGTTTGTCGCTTTCGCAGATTTCGACGGTGGGTGCCCGCTTGCCCGGGTGGCCCATACAGGGGAAGTTGCGGGCGCCCCGAACGCCGATCGGTGAGTCCTGGGGTAGTTTGCAGTACAACCCATTTGGCGTGTCGATTTCGCTGGTGTCAGACGGCGATCGCCACGCTGAGGGAGGCAGGAATCCGACCGTGCACGGCGGCGAATCGTTGAGCATCACGGCCGCGTCGATGGGGGTGAATCCGTTGGCCGTGTTGTTGGGTAGGCCTGATTGGCCGGCGGCCACGGCGGGGGGGAAAAGAACCAGCAGCTGTTGAAGTGCGGGATGATAGGTGAGTCCGATCTGACCAAGCGTGGTGAGGTTTGCCAGCAGGACGGGAAGCGTCGGTTTGACTTGTTCAAACAGGCGGGAGGCTTCGTCGGCGGCTCCGGGCCCTTCGCGCAGCAGCGCGCGGAGTTGACGGTCGTCGTTTCTGACCGTGCCGGTGATGCCGGCTACCGCGTGTGCCCATCGTCGGATCGAATTCACTGCCTGGGCCTGAGTGTCCAGAAGAGGCGCGGAGTCGCCGATCAAGTCTTTTGATTGATCGGCCACGGAATTGAGCCGGCCCCCGATGGTCGCCGCTGAATCAAACAATGATCCCAGGTCGTAGCCGGCGCCGTTGAAGCCTTCAAAAGTCTCATCGAGCAGTGCGCCGAGCTTATCTTTGGGGATGGACTCGAGGAGTCCGCTGAGCTTGTCCAGCGTGGGACCTACGGCTTGGGGAAGGGCGCGCGCGGTGGCGGTGATCACCGACCCGTCGCGCAGGACTGGACCAGCGTTACCACGCGGTCGTAGTTCGACGTATTGTTCGCCCACTGCCGACATGCTGTCGACTCGGACGTCCAAGTTTGCAGGGATTTTCGGGGAGGCATCTAGCGACAGCGTCGCCTCGATGCCTCCCGGCTTGAGGCTCACTGCGGTCACTTTGCCGATCTGCACGCCTCGGTAGGTGACGTTGCCGAAGCGATACAGGCCTCCTGTGGCCGGCAATTCGAGCCGCACGGTGATGCGGCCGATACCCAGCAGTGTGGGCACCTGGATGTAGCTGATGGCCATCACCGCCAGCGCGATGATGGAGGCAACCGTGAAGATCAGCAGTTGCAGTCGGACGAACCGGGTCAGCATCAGTGACCACCGGTGTCGGTCGGCGAGATCGCTTGCGGTGCAGAGGGGTCGGCCGCCGGCGGTTGTGCGGTGGGCGGTGCGGGCGCCGACGACGGTGGAGGGTGAAGCGGCGTCTGCAGCGGATCGCGAGTGGAGTTCAGATACCAGGGGTCACCGGGTGCCGGTACCAACGGGGCCCCTTCTTGGCCCCACCGCGTCCCGAGCAACAAGCCGCGTTTGAGTCGCGTGGTGGTCAGATCGTAATTGAGGTAGCCGTTTAGGAAGTCGCCCCTGATGCCGCGGTCGATGAGGTCCTGGGTGAAGGGATGGGTTGGCGCGTAAGCCAAGACGGTGTCTAGGTCGGGGCCCACGTCGGCGAGGGCTTTGATCGTGGGCTCCAGATTGTGCAGGTTTCGTACCAGGTCGGCCTGCGTGCCGTTGACCAGCTCGGTGGCGGTGTCGGCGAAGCTGCCGGTTTTTCGCAGCGCGTCGGTGATCCGTGGGCGCTCGTTGATCAAGACGTCGAGGGCGGGCGGAATTCGTTGCAGGGCTGCGGTAATAACCTCTTGACGACCGGCGAAGGTGCCGGCCAGCCGGTTCAGTTGGTCGATGGTGGCGATGATGTTGTCGCGTTGCTGGTTCAGTGTTCCGGCGAAGGTTGTCAGCCGCTTCAGCAGATCGCGAATTTGGTTTTGATGCCCGGACAATGCGCCGTTGAAGCTGTGAATGATCTCCCCAAGTTGGCCCAATCCTCCGCCGTTGACGACTGCGGCAAGCGATGCGAGGGTCCGCTCGGCGGAGGGATAGGAAAGTGAATGGCTGAGCGGGATCGTCGCGCCCTGCGGCAATCGGCCGATTGCACGCTGGTCTTCGGGCACGCCGAGCGCGAGATGCATCGAGCCCAGCGCACTGGTTTGTCCGATGGTGGCGATCGCGTTGGCCGGGACGACGACGCCGGGCTGGACCGACAGTTCCACAACAGCGTGCCAGTCGCGCACAGTCATCTTCTTGATGCTGCCTACGACGACATCGTCGATCATCACGGGCGAATTCGCCTCTAAGGTACCCACATTGGCGACCTCAGTGTGATAGGTGGCTGCTCCCGGGCCGCGTCCGATCGCGCCGGGCAGCGCAACGGAGTTCAAGCCCTGGAATGCGCAGCTTGTCACGGTCAGCATTACGCAACCGCCGACGACCAGCAGGTAACGCGTGGATCGACACCGGATCATGACGATGGTGTCCCCTCTGCGGGTAGCGGGGGCCCGGCTGGTCCGCCGACGGGTGGTGATGTTGCGTGCGTCGGTCGCTGGGTGGGCAGCATCAGGTCGTCGAGGGTAGGGGGTGTCGAAGGCACCGGCGCTCCGGGGAACAACGCGGGGGACGGGACGGCGGGTAGGCGGGAACCCGGGGCGGATTGGGACGGTGGGCCCCATCCCGCTGGCGGTGGCACGTCGCCGTTGAGGCCGGTGTAGGCCGATACCACAGGTGGAATCTCCGGGGGGCTGGGGTGTGTGCCCCCACCGCCGGGCGCCAGCTGCGGATCGGAGTAGATGATGTTTTCGGGACTTGCGGACTTGGCGAGATAGAGGTTCGTGGGCATCGGTAAGTAGTTGAGGTTCAGCAGGCGAAGTGCCGGGCCCAGATATTCCCCACACAGCTTGGCCGTCTCTGGTGCGGTGGTGTTTTTGATCGCGCCGATTGCCCCGCAGATGAATTGAACCGGGTTGGCGAAGCCGGGAAGCACGAACACGCCTCGCGGGTTTCCGGTGTCGGGGTTGTACACGTTGTAGCCGTTGGCGAGAACGTTAGGTGCCACGTGCAAGATATTCTTCAGGCTCATGCGCTGATTGACGAGATTTTGGGTTACATCACCAAGCCGCTGAATTTGCTCGGCGGTGGCGTCTCGGCTGACTGCGATGAATTGCTTCACGTCGCTCACAGTCTCTGAAAGATCCTTCAGGGCCGCATCCAGGCTGGAGTCGCTGTTGTCGACCACGCTGCTCAGGGTGGCCAGGCGATCTTCGAATTGGACGAGCTGGGTACCGCTGTCACGCAGCGCGCCCACGAAAATTTGCAGGTTCTTGATGATGTCGGCGATGTTTCCGCTGCCCTGGGCCAGGACCCGGCCCACACCGGAGAGCTGCGCGATCGTCTGCCGCAGTTTGTCCCCGTTGCCTTTCAGTGCGTCGGCGGCGCTGTCGATAAAACGGCCTACCGAGGTCGTCGAGCCTGCGGTGGTGGGGCCGAGGTCTGTCGCTAACCGGTTCAGCTGGTCTTTGACCTCGTCCCATTCGACGGGAATTGCCGTGCGCTCGAGTGGAATCAGCGCGTTGTCGCCCATCGTGGGACCGCTGTCTCGGTAGGTTGGCGCCAATTGCACGTAGCGGGCTGAGACCAGATTCTGCGCGGCGATCACGGCTTTCGCATCCGCCGGGATGGGGACGTCGCGGTCTACGGCGAGGGTCAACTTGGCTTGCGTGCCTTGCGGTTCGATGGATGTGATGGTGCCGACTTTGACCCCGGAGACCCGCACCTCATCGCCGCGGTAGATCCCCACCGCAGCGGTGAAATAGGCGGTAATCGTCCTGGATCGCAGAAACGTGTGGTGGATAACGGTTATCGCGGCTGCGGCGACAAGGCCGGCCAGCACGACGACAGTTGCGGCCCGAAGCTTGCTGCGCGTGGTCACCGCGAACCTCCGGGGATGCCGTTGTAGGGGAGCGGGAATTCGGCGCGTGGCCCGGCAGTGTCCGGGGGTTGCCCGGCGTTGACACCCCGCCGGAACCCGAATGCGTAGTCCAGGAACGGCTGAATGACCTGAGCGGGCGGGAAGTTGTACGCGTAGGCGTTGACGTAGAAGCCGCCGTTCGCCGCTTCTCCGATGGTGCGCTGGTACTGCGCCAGTCCGTTGAGCGCTTTGGCGATGTTTTCGCTGTTCTTCTGGAGCATCGCCAGCACCGAATTGAGCCGCTGCAGGCTCGGTGCCAACGTCTGTTCGTTGTCGTGCACCAGCCCGGACAGTTGTTTGGCGAGCGCGGAGGTTTCCGACAACAAGTTGACGACGGCGGCGCGGCGTTGCACCAACACTCCGAGCAGATCGTTGGCGTCGAGGAGCAGCGTGTTGACTTGTTGGCTCCGTTGGGACAGGGTCTGAGCGATCGCTCCAGCGTTGCCGAGCAGATCACGTAACGACTGGTTGCGGCTATTGAGCGCGTGCGACAGGTTGGTCAGGCCCGCGAACGTCGGCCCCAATTGTGGTGCGACTTTGTCGAGGGTCTGCGATAGCGTGTCGAGGGACTCACTGACCGATCGGGTGTCGGTACCGGCCGTATTAGTCGTGAGGTCGCTGACCGCCTCGGTCAACGAATACGGTGAGGATGTCCGCGCGACGGGGATGACGTCGGATGCGTGCAAAGTGCCTGTGCCGTTGGATTCTAAGGTCATTACGCGCTGGCCCAACAGCGTGCCGGTCCGGATGTGAGCGCCGGTCTCCGATCCGAGCCGATACTTGCCGTTCACTGTGAACGTGACCAGAGCGTCGCCGCGACTCAGCGAAACCGACTGAATGATCCCGACTTTCACTCCCGATAGGGTCACCGGACTACCGGCAGTCAGACCTCCCGCATCGGTGAAACGGGCTTGGTGCCGGATATCGGTGGCAAGCGAACGCAGCTGTTCGACTTGGAGTCCGACCGCGACAACGAGCCCAACTAGGACCGCGCCGATAAAGCCCGCTCTGACGAGTCTGGATTCGTGGTATCTCAACATCAGGGCTCTGCGCACCTTCCGGTCTCTTGTTTTATCCACGGGAAAACCACGGTGCGGCCCTGCAAATCAGTTACGCGGACAGCGAGTCCACAGATGTAGCCGTTTGTCATGCTGCCGTAGGCACCGATTCGGATCAGTTTGCGGTAGTTCTCGGGGAGCTTTTGCAACGAAAGATCAAGGCGCGGCTGATCTTGCTGGAGAAGCGGAGCCACGCGATTCAGCTGATCGATGGTGCCGGCCAATGGTGGGCGTGCCGCCGTCAGCAGACTCGCCAGTGACGCCGTACCGTTGTCAAGCGAGTCGATCGCCACGCCGATGGGGTCGCGATCTTTTGACAGTGCGGTGACCAACCGCTGGAGGCGGTCGACTGCGGTAGAGAACCGCTCGTTGTCACCGGCGACGGTTCCAGACACGGCGTTGAGGTTGTCAATCAGTTGCTGGATCGTTTGGCTGTTGTCGGCCAACGCGTTGGTCAAGGTGGAGGTTTGCTCCATCAGCGAACTCAGCGTGTCGCCTTGGCCTTGAAAGATCTGTATCAGCGACCCGGTCAGGGCGTTGATGTCGCGCGGATTAAGGCCCTGGATAACGGGTTTGAGCCCGCCGAGGAGCAGGTCAAGATCTAACGCGGGTTCGGTGCGGCTGACCGGGATGGTCGATCCGGGAGGTTGAATCCGCGTCGAGCCCGGTGCATCGACCAGTTCGAGATAGCGATCTCCAACAAGGTTGAGGTAGCGTACCGCGGCTCTGGTGCCGGTGGTGAGCACGACGTTGCGGTCGGCGTCGAACTTGACAACGACTGTCTTGTCTGGCTGGACGGTCACCTCGTCGACAGTTCCGACCCGGACGCCGGCGACGCGAACGGAATCGCCCGGCCCAAGTCGTGACACGTCTGCAAAGATCGCGAAATACCTGGCCTCGGAACCAGTTCGGTATTGCCCAAAGATCAGGAAGAGAAAGACGGTGAGCACTGTCATCGTCAACGCGAATGCAGTGAACTTCAGTAACGTCGACCGCAATTGACGTCTCATCCCGGTTGTCCGATCTGGATCGTGTTGCGGGGCGGTCCGTCGATCGGCCCGAAGAGCCACTGCTTGAGCGCATCAGAGTTCAGCAGGATTCCCTGGTTTCCGTACTGCCATGGATTCGCGCCGATATCGGTGACCAGGTACGGCTCCCGCGTGTCGAACGGGACGTTAGGCAAGTCCATGCATTGCGGCCGGCCCGAAGCCGCGACCTTCGGCAAATCCTTGGGATACCTGTACCTTTCGATCCCCAAGACGGGCGATTGGGCCGTCTGCACGCCCGGTAGCGGCGACTTGGGGGCTTTGGCATAGGGGACTAGCCCGGCAAGGCCGCAGCGAAGTGCATCGTGGTACTGGTTGGTCAAGTCGGTCGTCGGTGCCATCAGATGCAGGACGTCGGCCATTGCCCGCCTGTTGGTGCCGATGACATCATCGCCGATGTCCGCGAGGCCGATTGTGCTGAGCAACAAAGCATCTAGATTGTGTTGCTCGGCAACGATTGTTCGACTGATTTGAGTGCCGTTGTCGACAGCGGTCATAAGGTCTGCCGATGCGTCGGCGTAGGCGCCGAGAACCGGGGGCAGCGTCGCGAGGTCGTGACGCAACGCCGGAAGCCCGGGCTGCAACCGGGCCAGGAATGAATCAAGCTCGTCGAAGGTCTGGCCGATCTGATGGCCACGGCCGTTGAGCGAGCGCGCCAGAGCGCCGAGCGCCTCGTTGAGTTTCTCTGGCTGAATCGTCGACAACACCGAGTTAAGTTGTTGGAAGATCGTGTTGGTTTCGACCGTGATGTGTTGACCGGCGAGCACCTGGCCGGCGTGCAGCGCAGTCGATGACGGGGCGGCTGGCGGCACGAAATTTACGAATTTGGCGCCAAATACGGTCGTGGATGTGATGTCGACATCCACGTTGGTGGGTATGAGGCTCAGCTGCGAAGGGTTAAGTGCGAGATGGAGCGCGGCTTGGCCGTTGGGCCGCAGTTCGATCCAGTCGACCTTGCCGACTTGCACACCGCGCATCTCGACCTTGGCATCGGGGTTCATCACCAGACCAGCGCGCGCTGATACCACCGTGATCGGGACAGCAGCGGTGAAGCCGCCGCGGAACAACCCGACTGCGATGACGATTACCGCGGCGAGGACCACCACCAGGCTCAGCCCTGCGACAGGGCGGCCGTAGCGGTGCGTGAAGGACTTTCGCGATCTGGAGCTCGTGTGCGCGCGCGCCCGGCGCCGGGAGCGTTGCGGCCCGGCGGTGCCAGTTCGGAGGTGTCGCGTCAAGTTCGCCAACCTAACCTGACAGATTGAAGTTGCCGTTGGAGCCATACACGGCAAGCGAAACGAGCAGAGTCACCGATACCACCACGATCAACGACACGCGTACCGCATTGCCGACCGCGACGCCCACGCCGGACGGACCGCCGGAGGCGAAGTAGCCGAAGTAGGTATGGATCAATAACACCGTCAAGCCCATCAGCACCGCTTGGGCAAATGACCACAAGATGTCGATCGGATTGAGGAAGGTGTGGAAATAGTGGTCGTAGAGGCCACCGGACTGGCCAAACAACACCACGGTGGTGAACCTCGAGGCTGCGAACGACAAGATCAACGCGATTGAGTACAGCGGCGTGATCGTGATCATTCCTGCCACCAGCCGTGTGCTCACCAGATATGCGACCGGACGGATCGCCATCGATTTCAGGGCATCGATTTCCTCATTAATTCGCATCGCTCCGAGCTGCGCGGTCACGCCGGCACCGAACGTGGCGGCTAGCCCGATGCCAGCGACCACGGGTGCCGATACGCGGACATTGACGAACGCCGCCAAGAACCCGGTCAGCGCCTCAATTCCGATGTTGCCCAGCGATGCGTAACCCTGTACCGCCAGCGTTCCCCCCGTCGCAAGCGTCAGAAAGCCGACGATGACGACGGTGCCTCCGATCATCGACAAGGTCCCGACACCCATGCTGATCTCAGCGATTTGCCGGACCGTTTCACGCCGATAGTGCGTCGCGGCGTGAGGTGTTGCGGCTAAGGCCTTTGCATAGAAGATGGCGTGATCGCCGAACCGGCCCAAAAACTTGAGGGGCCGATTCAGTTCCCGGAACAACCGTGGGTACACATATCGCAATGTCATCGGAGCCGCCGGATCACTTCGCCGTCAGCTGGATGCCGATCGCGGTCACCACGATGTTGACGACGAACAACGCCATGAAGGCGAAGACGACGGTCTCATTGACGGCGTTGCCCACCGCTTTCGCCCCACCGCCTGTGATCGTCAGTCCTCGGTGACACGCAACCAGGCCCGCCACCAAGCCGAACAACGCCGCCTTGACACAAGAGATGATCACTTCGGGGACGCCGGTCAACAGAGTGATGCCGGCTGCGAATGCACCGGGATTAACGGCCTGCACAAACACCGAGAACAGGTAGCCGCCGAGGATGCCGATGATTACTACCAGGCTGTTCAGCAAGAGCGCCACCAAACTCGAGGCGAGCATTCGGGGTGTGACCAGCCGCTGCACGGGGTCAATGCCTAAGACCTCCATCGCGTCGATTTCCTCGCGAATGGTGCGAGAACCCAGATCTGCGCACATCGCTGTGGCGCCGGAGCCGGCCACGATCAACACGGTTACCATGGGGCCGACTTGAGTGACCGCGCCGAATGCTGTTCCAGCGCCGCTCAAATCGGCTGCCCCCAGCTCACGCAGCAAGATGTTGAGGGTGAAGTCCACCAACACGGTGAACGGGATAGCGACCAGCAAAGTCGGGGCGAGCGAGACGCGTGCGACAAACCACGCCTGCTCGAGAAGCTCCTGCCACTGGAACGGCCTGCCGAACGCGAACCGTATTGCGTGCGCTGCCATCACGAAGAAACCCCCGGCCGTTCGCATCGGCGCCGACAAGTCGCGAGCGGGGGTGATGGCCGACAACCAACGGCCGGCTCGATTACCTGCCACTGAGAGTGATCCTTTCTCGACTAAGGGCGGCGGCATTGCCATCCCATGCTCGATGGCAGCAGGACGCGCTTAGCTTGATCGAGTCCCGCTGCCCCGGATCGACGTCGGAACACTCCGCGAGCTGGATCGCCCGTGTCGACCGCGCGATGTGAACGTGCACTACCGCAGGCTGATTCGTCGACGACGACTCGATCTCGAAACGTTCTGCTACAGCACCGCACTAGGGGTTGACATCGAGCGCCAAGACGCCGGTCTTGTCGGTTGTGCGCGATTCGCCCACTCACCGTTCACCTTTCGTCGATCTGACCTATGGGTCTACCAGCAACTGAGATTTATCGAGCTCGGCTTACCGCTCAGTGAAATTTTCCCTCTCGCCGCGCGTTGATCAGGTCGCCCGGGAGTCCGAATCAGCTCAGCTCAAGGGTGGTCCCAGCTGGGTGAACCGGTCCGATGGCTACCTGTTCTGCAGGATTCGCGCGCGGGTCTCGATCAAAATCTTCTACTGGCAGGAAAATTCGCTGCCTCGCGTGTTCAGCGGCTCTAGGCTCGCGGGCAGTCACACCGGGCCAGGAAGACCGCATCACGGGTAGGAGATGTGCCGGCCGTCGCGTCGATCGCAGTTGACGATTGTCCGCCGGCGCTCATGAACGCCGGGAAGGAGGTACCGATGGCGGTTGAAGAGTCTGCTGACGGCGCTGCGCAACGGCCAATTCCAATCGAACGCGCGCTGGCGCACAAGATGCAGAACGAGATCTGTGCGGGTGTCGCGGTCGTGACCGTGCAGCGTGGTCGCCACCCAGTCGGATTCTGGTGTCGCTCAGTGGTATCGGCATCTGTTGAGCCGCCTCATATCTTGATCTGCGCCCCACGGCCGGACCGGGGCTCATCGCCCATCCGGCTGGGCGACGGGATCTGCGTCAACATCTTGGCCGCGGACCAATCGGATCTGAGCGCCAAGTTCACCTCCGCGAGCGCGGAGGCCGGGTTGGCGGGTCTTCGCTGGCATCGTGGAACCAACGGCGCTCCGGTGATCGATAATGCCGTCGCGACGATCGAAGCCGACGTCACATGTGAGCAGCTGGTGGCCCAACACTTAATACTGGTGGCACACATGACCTCTGTAGCGGCCTATGAACATCGCGAACCGCTCGTGGTCTATCGAGGGGCATACGGCAGGTTCAGCCAGCAGTTGGTCTTCGACGGATAGTAGAGCGACATTTTCGCCCGCGCCGCCACGGGTGCGGCGGTCGGAGGCAGGGCGGCGATCAGATCAATCTGACCGCGGGCGGCGATGGCAATATTCGGTGGCGCGTCGCAGGTATCCGAGTCACGGCAGCGCGGATCTCCGCGACACCGCGACGCACTGCTGCGATCAGTGCGGCATTTGACACCGATGGCGTTGGTCCGCAAAGCGACAGCGCGAGTTGGCAGTTGGGGGCGAACGTGTCGACCGCAGCTGCGATAACAGTGACTCCGAGCGTGCACCCTTGGGAGTCCACCGCGACGCCGCCGCGATCTCGGGTGCGCTGGATTTCACGGTCTAGTTGCGTCCGCGACCGCACGCTGTAGCACGTTGGTTTTGCTGCGAAACTCAGGCTGGGCCAAGTATCGGGCGTGCGGGCCGCTAGCAGCGCATGTCCGGCTGCGCTCAACTGGGCCGGTTGCCGCGCGCCCACATCCCAGGACGCGCTGCCGCGCGGCCACAGGCCCACACGCTCAAGATGCAGGATGTCTGCGTCGACGAGTGTGCTGAGGTAAGCCGTGCAGCCGGTCTGGCGATGTAGCCGGCTGATCACGGGTAACGCCGTCTCGCGAAGGCCACGCCTCTGTACCGCCTGCGATCCCAGCTCGAACAGCCGCAAGCCCAGGGCGTAGTCGAACCCGTCCCGTTCGATCCAGCCCAATTCCACCAGAGCCTGCAGGAGCCGGTGCGTAGACGACGGTGGCAGCTGTGCGCGCCGGGCGACCTCGACGAGCGGCAAGCTGGGATAGCCCAGGAAGACGTCAAGCACGGCGGCAATCCGGTCGATCATGGTTGCCGGAGCCTCGCGAAACGGAACCAAAGACACCAGTGCGCTCCGATGCCGATCGGGCTGGTTGTCCCCTGACAGCCCTGGGTCTGTCGTCGCCGCTGTCACTTGCACCGACCTCGTCGGTCTGGTTGCAGTAATAGACCGGCGGCGCGGTTCATTTCGCGGTTGGTGATCATGTTGCTACCCCTCCGTCGATCAGAGTCGGCGAAATATCGAGATATCCATCGCGGACGCCATTTGGCTGGCTACCGGAGACGGGCGACAGTTGTCTTCAGTTCTTAAATCCGAGGATCGCCGTCGGTCGACTTCCTCGCGACCCTCCCTGTATTGCGCCGCCGAAGCGCTCAGCCGACTATGAAGCACCGCCGCACGCACGTCGATGTCAAATGAATACATTGAATGCGGCCCTCGATGTTATTTAGTGACATAGTGTGGCCGCATGACGTCTGGTGTCGGCATTGCCGACTTGACCGATCCGCGTGCTGAGCAGCGCATTGACCGCTTCCTGAGCGAGGCGCGGGAACTATATGACGCGACTCGAGAGATCTGTAGTCGCCTGGAACTCGACGACGTGCTGCTGGCATTGGTGCGTCGGACTAATCGCGTACTTGGTGGAGACGTTGCTTATCTCGCTGAATGCGATGACGAGCATCGCATGATGTGGATGCGTGCATTCGACAACGTGCGCTCAGACGCATTTAAGATGCTCTCCTTCCCTTATGACGCAGGTGTTGGCGGAGTGATTGCCGCCGAACGCCGGGTGATGTGTGTCAGCGACTATCACGATCTTGCCGAGCACCGCTTCCATCACACCCCGGAAATCGACCAGGCCGTCGACGCGGAAGGACTTCGCGCCGGCGCGGGCGCGCCCGTTGAATTCGAAGGACGGGTACTAGCCGTCTTGTTCGTCGCGAAGCGAACTCGGCACGACTTTAGCGAGCATCAACTGACGTTGCTGGCAAGCTTGGCCAACGCTGCTGCCATTGCTATCAACAACGCACAAATTCACGGGCAACTCGTCGCGACCATGGCGATGCAAGAAAGCCTCATGACCGTTGCGTTAGATGACCGAGGGCCCGCGGCAGTTGCCGAGACACTAACCAATTTGATCCGTGGACCTGTGGCGTTGCTTGATTGGCATGGGCGTTGTCTTGCCGCTGCGCATTACCAGGAGGACGAACTACATATTCCTTCTCCCGAACGGCTGCACAAACTCTGCGACGGCTCGCCTCGCGAGCCAGGGGAGCCATCACGAGTAATCGCAATCAAATTGGGCGGTGAGGTCGAAGGTTATCTGGTGGCCGGTCGAGGCCAGGCAGATGATCAGATCGCCTCGGCGGCGACCCAACAAGCCAGCACCGTCTTCGCCCTGGAATTGGCCAAGATACGAAGCGCCGAACAGACCGAACTTCGACTTCGTGGAGGCTTGCTTGACGAACTGCTGGCAGGTACTCGCGAGGCCGTACCCGCGCTAGTGCGGCACGCCCAGCGACTCGGATGTGATCTCACCCGGGACCACACGATCGCTGTCATGCGGTTCCGCTTTGCCGATGCAGTTCAGCCAGCCGATCCGCTGATGCGGCGGCTGACGCAAACCGTTTCCCTATCCGCCGGCTGGCACTGCAAGGGGTCCCTTGTTGCCGAACGGCACAACTTGGTTGTGGTGCTCATCCCAGACACCGATCCAGCTTCCGTCCAGCGCAGTGTCGAGTTGTACGTCGCGCGCTGCCGGCAAGCCGCGCTCCCCGACGTGGTTGCGGGGATCGGGTCGTTCGCCAGTTGCCAAGAGGGCTACGCGCAGGCCTACGCCGAAGCGCGCCAAGCGGTCGAAGCGGCAGCCCGATTCGAACGCGCCGGACCCGTTGCACTGTTCAACGAGTTGCCCTTCCATCAACTCGTTCTCAATGCCCGGCCAAACGCGGAGATCGCCTCACTTGCGATGCGTTTCCTCGCACCTCTCGACGACTACGACCAACGGCGTAGAACCCAGCTCGTCCATACTGTCGGCGTCTTCTTAGAGTGCAACGGCAACACCGAGTCTTCGGCGCGCAAACTTAACCTGCACCCCAATACGTTACGGCAACGCCTTGAACGGATCGCCAAACTCCTTGATTGCGACCTGAACTCAGCGCGCACGCGGCTCGACCTTGCGTTAGCCCTCGAGGTCCGCGCGCTGTCCCTTGCCCAGCCTCGAAATGCCGATCGCAGTTGAGCGCGGTCACCACCGTGGTTCTCAGACGCCGGGGTTATGCCGATCGATCGCCAAGTAGCAGTCGGCGGCCGTGGTCACCGTGTGGGGCATCTGCTCAAGGACTGTCTTGCGACCGTCACCGTGTGACGGATCTGTGCGTTGTCAAATCCGTCGAACTATGTAGCTGCGATCGCAAATTCTATTGCACTGCAATATCTTTCGATTTCCTCGACAACCTCGCCCCTGGTCCATAGTTTCCACGCTTTCATCGCCAGCCGCCCTCGGTGAGGGTTGCTTGGGTTGACGCGGTCGTCAGATCCGCTAGCGGGATTCCCGACCGCCACGCGGCGGCGCGGCGGCGCTCTCGGCGCACGCTGAGCAACGATCATCGAGGTGCATCTGGTCTTTGACCGCGTGGCAGCTGGGTCAGACCACCGAAAACGTTGGCGGAAGTGGGCGTCGGCCGGTCAAGGCCATCAGCGCCACCTCGCCGACACCGATTTCGGCTGCAATCCTGGCGGCCAACGCAGCCGACTCAGCGAGCACATCGCCACCGAGTTCGATCGAAAGATCTGCCGCCGCAGCGATATCGAGACCATGAACCGCGAGCTCGAAAGTGCGGGTGGGCAGATAGGAGTGCAACCACATGCCCTGACCACCGATGACCGCAATCAGCCGGTTTGCGCTAGCCGCAAGTTTATTTGCCACCTCGTCTGCGAGCGCGGCCACCGTCGTCGCAGGACTCGAACCCAGATCTTTGCCGGCGTCTCGCCCGCGGTCCACGACACTGGTCGGATTCGCCGCCGCGACGTTGTTGGCCAGTGCGTAGTACTGCTGGGGTGTTGCGATGTCCTCTCGCTCGGCTGGTGCGTCCATGTATGTGATGACGGTGATCAGCGCCCTTGAAGCGTGGCCGACAAGTGAGCGCAGATCCCACACGCCCAGGGCAGGACGATCCCATTGGCCGGGGCGGATGTGGTCAACAAGCTGCGCAAAGCTTTTGACTGCCGACAGGTAGGTTGACACCGCTTCTTCGTAGGCCGCATTCGTCATAGATTGAGGATGCCACCAAATTTCTGACGACGGCGTTCCGCGGGAACATGTTTGAGACCTTGTAGCTTCAGTTTGAGCGAAGACGTCGCGACGATCGGCCGTGCGGTTGGGAATTCGCCAACCCGGTTGGTGTGCCGGGTGGGCGGTCGCTCGGCGCTAGCCGGTGCGCTCCCCGGCGTATGTCGGTGGCAGGAGGCGGGCTGCCGGCGAGTTCGGCTCGCGTCGTTCGGCACCCTGGTCAAGCATGTACATGTTGGCGTGCCGGTGGTCGAACGGCGCCCAGCCGGGGTCACCCGTGGTGGCAAAGTCGATCCAGTGCTGGTGGACTTTCTTGGCAAGCCAACGCGGGGGATCGATGCCGGCGAGACTGTTGCGGGTGCCGCTCACAGTCGAAAGATTGTCGAATACGAAGGGTATGTCGAGCGCATGTGCTGCCCCAAGTCGTCCTCGGCAGGCCGTGGATTGGTAACCGAAGGCGTACATGAACGTACGTCCACGGTGTGCTGTCGCGTATTGCTGCGCGGGCCAGCGAAAGCACAGATCAGTCATGGCGTCTGAAAGTGCTTGTCCCGGGCGCTTACCAGAGCCCAGACCATAGGCGTGTAGAACCGTTCGGGGTTGGGCGATGCAGGATTGCAGAAACCACCGCGCCAAGACAGCAGGTGCCCATGATGTCAACCCAAGCGGCGCGAAGAACAAGTTGGCTTCTTGGGTCATCGTCCCGATCATGAGGTCGATGTCTTTGCCCGCGCCAGTCGCCAAAGCCGTCAGCGGTCGCACCGGCAGCACATCGTCTCCGTAAACTGTGTTGAACCGGCTTATTCCGAACGTCGGATCAAAGCCGTGGTCGTCACGCAAATCGATTCGGCCACGCCGGGACACATGCTTTAGCGCCCGCAGCGCCGCACCGGGCTCGACCGACATGAAGCCGCTACGGGTGGCCGGTATGTCCAGATAACGTGCGACATGCTCGACGACTCGTTGCGCGATTTCGATCGGGAATCCTGCCAGGCCGTGGCCGCTCTGCACTATCGCACGCCGAAACAGGTTGTCACACAGCGGGCTTGCGATGAGGTTGGCGATCGAAAAGGCCCCTGCGGACTCGCCGAACACCGTGACGTTGTCAGGATCGCCTCCGAACGTGGCGATGTTGTCGTGGACCCAATGCAGTGCGGCCACCATGTCGCGCAACCCGAGATTGGTTGGGACACCCGGGATGGGGAGAAAGCCCTCGACGCCCAGACGATAATTCATCGACACCAAGACGACTCCGTCGCGGGCGAAGCCGTGGCCGTCGTAGACGGGATTGTCCTTGCTGCCAATCATCCACCCACCGCCATGGATCCACACCATCACCGGCGCCTTGCTGGCGTCGGTAGGCGCCCATATGTTTAGCGATAGGTAGTCGTCTCCTTGAACCCAGCCTGGGACGCGGATTGACCGAATATCGAGACCTGGAGCCCGGCGCGTTGGCTGGGGCGCTGTGGGTCCGCCCTGGGTGGCGTCGCGGATACCGCGCCAAGGCTGTGGCGGTAGGGGTTCGGCGAACCGTCGAGGTCCTACAGGAGGTTGCGCGTACGGGACGCTTAGGTACCGTTCAACGCCACTACGTAATGCGCCGCGCAGCTGCCCAGTCGCAAGGTGTCGGATCACGGGTTGATCGCGCATCATCTGCCTACCTGTCTGGTTGGTCGGCCAACGGACCAGACTCACCGCCAGTCCCCTTGCCGGGTGATACGAGTGCGGGCCCAAGGCGCGCGTCGTCGAACCTGACAAAGCTCCGCCGAGATCCTCGATGTGCGGGTCCGGCTAGCCCGGCCACTCGACAACCCGGTCACCCGCGAAGCGCGAATGCCGCGAACGCAGTGCGTCGCGGTCAGGCGCGCTGCGCGTCAGCATGTTGCTACCTTCGAATACAGGATCAACTTTATGTGAACCGCGACTAGGCTAGCACAGGGCGATTTGTATATGGTGCTTTGACGATAAGGCTGCTGTGTAAGGGTAAATCCTGCAACGATCGCCTTGCGGTCGTGCACTAAGCGAATTCTGTTTCGTATCGATGGTCCGTCAGGGTGACGGTTCTGCTTCTGGGTCAGGCACAAGATAACTGGACGGCTCCAGTGTTGCTGGTGGCCGATGGCCCGAATCGGCGTGAACTACCGCTGGGGCCAGCGCACCGCGTTGGTCGCGGTGCGGACGCGCGGCATCTGGACGCTCAGTTAAATCGAACGGCGCCCGTCGGTTCGATCGCTGCTATGCCCGGCAATGGCGCCGTCAAGAGAGGCTTCCGCACACCACGGTGGCGTGTCGGCGGTGTAGCATCCAAGCCGTAAGCGGACTTCGACGCGCGCGGAGTGGCTGCCCAACTGCCCCGCTTGTTTGTGACAACTCAGCAACGGTTGACTTAGGATTGGAAGCGCCGCATGTGGAGGTTCGCCCGTGCGCTGGATCAAACGACCGTTGAGATTAACGGTGTTTGCCGTCGTCGGCTCGGTGCAAACGTTGCGCACATACGCTGACGGTCGCATTTTGTCGATGGATCGATCGTGCCTTGCAGAGGCGGCCGACGATGCCGACTAGGCGATCGTCCGAACCGACTGGGCTGGCACCCAAACGCAATACGCGGCCTCCCAATCGCCGCGAACTCATCATCGCTGCCGCCGGCGTTTTGTTTTCCGAGCGCGGCTACGACAACGTCGCCGTGAGTGATGTCGCCGAGGCGGTCGCGATCGGCCCGTCGGCTCTGTACCGTCACTTCGACGGCAAGGAGGCACTTCTTGCCAGTGTTATTGAAGACGCGATCACCCGCTGGCATGACCAAGTGCGATCGATCGCAGGCTCGCGCAGCCTCGGCGAAACTATTGCTGCAGCGGCACTTTCACATCGGCAAGCTGGTGTACTGTGGCGACGCGAGGCTCGTCATCTCAACACAGCAAGCCGAAAGCGTCTGGACACGCAATATTCTCGTGCCCGAAAGTTCGTGGCCCGCAAGGTAGCCGAGCTCAGAAGTGATCTCGCGGCGACCGAAGTTGATTTTATTGCTCGATGTGCGCTTGCAGTCGCGGATAGCATTTCTTTTCACCGACTGACGCTACCCGAGCCGGGATTTACCCAGTTGCTGGCCGAACTCGTCGACACAGCGGTCTCGGTCGATGTTGGTGCAATCCCGGCCAGCCGTTCGACGCCGACCGGGACAGTCAGCGCCGAGTGGTCACGCCGCGAGGCCATCCTGTCGGCAGCAGCTCCGCTATTCGTCGAGAAGGGATTCACGGCCACCCGGTTGGAGCACATCGCCGAGGACGTCGGCATCGCCGGACCGAGTATTTATAATCATTTCGATACCAAAAACGACATCCTGCTGGCCATCATGACACGTGGTCACGAATGGCTGCGGCTGGCGTTCGCGCGTTCTGTCAGCGGCTCGGACTCTTCCGCGGAGGCCTTGCGCAGCGTTGTGCAAAGTTATACCGAGCTTGCTTTCGGCAGTCCTGGGTTTTTTCAGGTTCTGCTTTCCGAGCAAAACAGCCTTCCAGAGGCCGACCGCCGGCACTTGCGCCGGCTGCAGCGCTCCTATATCGACGATTGGGTCCAACTGATCAAAGACGATCACCGGGACATGGCAGACAATGAGATACGACTGCGCGTACAGGCCTGCCAGATGTTGATCAACACGGTGTCACTGACCACCGCGTCGAGATCCATGCCGAATCGCAAAGCGCGTGCGGTGGTCCTGGAAATTGCCCAACAGATTCTAGGTTCGTGCAGCCAGACCGCGACGATGGCACGTTTGAAATCGCCGCAATAAGAGGACGCGTCGGTTGATGGAGGAACCGACGGGCACCGTCAGCGTGGACGTGCTGTGCATCTGAGCGCAGTGACGCCCGGTCGTCCGCGTTCTTCAGCAGGCGGGCCTGCGCAAGGCGGCTGTGGGTTTCGCTCGGACCATCGCGATGCGGCGCAGATGGCAGTGTGTTTCACAATTCTCGTTGCACCGCAGTCGATGTCACCCGCAGTCTGATAGCCAAGCTTGTGGATGCGTATTAGAGGTCGCTCGGATGTAGGCACGGGTTGACGGCGATCTTGGCGGCGGAGTTGCTAGCCATGAGCATTGACGCCGTTGATCTTCACGGACCATGTCTGTCCAAATGCGCAGGCGATCGCGGCATACCCTTTGCTAGGGCCCAACGCGTTCGCGAGCTGGGTCCGCTCGGCCTTCGCTTCGCGTCAGCTGGGCACACCGCCTAGCCCACCGAGTTGACCGATGGCGGGGGGCGGTGGCTATACTGCCGAGCTAAGTGAATTACCAATAGTCCAATAGGAGCGACATGCGCGTACTCGTCGCTGGGGTGGGCATGATTCCGTTCAGCACCCCCAGCCGAAGCGAAAACTACTTATCTATGGCGGAAGCAGCTATCAGATCGGCGCTTTCGGACTCTGGTCTCCACCCGTCCGCGGTGCAGCAAGCCTATGCGGGCTATGTGTATGGTGATTCAGCTGCGGGACAAGCAGCGATGTATCGTGTCGCCAAGACCGGCATTCCCGTGTTCAATGTCAATAACAATTGCTCGACGGGATCATCAGCGCTGTTTCTCGCCCGCGAAGCCATCCAGCATGGTGCGGCAAACGTGGTTCTAGCGTTCGGATTTGAGCAGATGCAGCGCGGTGCGCTGGTTTCACAATGGACCGATCGTCCGGCACCGCTTGACGCATTCCTCGAAACAGCCGAACCCATCCAGGGCTCCTCCGACGCTCCCATGGCTGCACAGCTGTTCGGTGGTGCCGGGCGGGAATACGCGGAGCGCTTCGGGCTACGCAGCGACACCCTGGCACGGATCGCGGTCAAGGCCCGCGCGCATGCGGCCAACAATCCCTACGCCGTCTTCACGGAGCCGGTGAGTGTGGAGGACGTGCTCGGCTCAGCTGCTGTTTACGGCCCACTGACCCGATTGCAGTGCTGCCCGCCGACCTGTGGAGCAGCGGCCGCGGTGCTTATCAGTGACGACTACGCCCGATCCCACGGCTTGCAACCGACTGTGGCGATCAGAGCGCAGGCAATGACCACCGATGCCGAGCAGACCTTTCAAAGTGGGTCGATGATCAACCTGGTCGGCTATGAAATGGCAAAGGCGGCCGCGGTCCAGGTTTATGACGAATCCGGCGTTGACCCACTCGATATTCCCGTCGTTGAACTTCACGACTGCTTTACGACCAACGAGCTCCTCAGCTATGAGGCCCTGGGCTTGACTCCCGAAGGTACCGCCGAGAAGTTCATCCTCGAGGGCGAAAACACCTACGGCGGGCGGGTGGTCACAAATCCTTCCGGTGGCCTGTTGTCCAAAGGTCATCCTTTGGGCGCCACGGGCCTTGCTCAGTGTGCGGAATTGGTGTGGCAACTTCGCGGAGAGGCAGAGGCCAGGCAAGTCGACGACGTCCACCTGGCATTGCAGCACAACATCGGACTTGGCGGCGCGGCGGTGGTCACTTTGTACGAAAAGGTTTCGCGGGGGTGAGCCGGCCGGAAAATCCCGGATGAGGCTGTGGCACCGGCCGATACGTCACCGGAGTCATTTGCTCAACGTCGCGAACTGCGCTTGATCGTCATGGGATGGCGTAACAACTTGGGTGCGAGGTACGCGGCAAGCATGAGCGCACCGAGTAGAGGGCGGACATGGGCGCGGATAACATCGATCTGGCCGGCAGGATCCACGGTGATGATCATCGCGTCATCGATGTTGACGCCGCCGATGCGCGCATGCGCCACTACCGCCCAGGTGAAGCCTGTGCCGGTGACGTGGGTCCACTCAAGGTCGGTGAGGGATCCATAGACGGCCGCTAGCACGACTGCAAGGTCGGCTTGGCCGCGGATGAGCGCGTTGCCGAAGAGCGGCGAAACCAGCGAGGCATCTCGGGAAAAGCAAGCCATCATCCCGTTGATGTGGTTCGTGTGTGCCGCAGCCATAAACCGCTCCAGTGCCCGCGGGACACCACCGCCCGGCACGGCCGCTGCATTCACGCTCTGCCCGATCCGGTACGGCGGGTAATGGACGCCGTGTCGTGCATGGGGGCCTAGCAATTGGGCCAGGTTGACGATTCCGTGGCGCTATACACTCCCGAAAGTAGTCTTGGCGCAGCACTTCCAAGGTCGGTGCGCTGATTCATGTACCATACGGTACACGAACTTCCGCGACCGGTGTGCGCATGCATGCGCGGATGAAAAATTCTGCGCTAACGGATAGCACACGATCGTTCGTTAAACTGGACAGGTGCGAAGATCAGCGAAGGCAGCTCAGCAGACCCGGGAGCGTATCGTGGCGGCCGGCGTCGTCCGGTCCTCGACCGATGGTCTATTCGGTCTGACCGTGGGCGGGCTGGCAGACGTCTTAGGTATGAGCAAGGCCGGGGTGGTGGGGCCATTCGGTTCGCGGCACGACCTGCAGCGCGCCGTGATCACCGAGGCAGGGGAGATGTTCACCGCGGCGGTGATCCGGCCCAGCCTGACCGCCGACGAGGGTCTGGCACGTCTGCGCGCTGTCATCGATCGATGGTGCCGGTATCTGGCCGACGGTCCATTCCCGAATGGCTGTTTCGTCACCGCCGCCTCCTGCGAGCTGGACGGTAGGCCCGGCGAACTGCGAGACTCCTTGCAAGAATTGGTGTTGCAATGGCGTGAATTCTTGTGCGAACAAGTCTCAGTGGCGCAGGAGGCCGGCGAACTCGATCCCGACATCGATCCTCACGATGTGGTGTCCGTCCTCAACGGCATCGCGATGTCGGCCAACCAGGAACTTCAACTGCTCGCCGACCGCAGCGCCGGTCGGCGCGCCAAGCGCATCATGCTCGCCTACCTGCGCGCACAGCGCTGCTGAGTGTGTATACGGCCCAACAGTTTCCCGCCGCGCCGGTGACGACGTCGAACAGCGACGGCGCCGCCAGGCCGCCCGGTTCGGAGATCAATAACTCCAGGACGCCGGCGACGCGAACGGAATCGCTGTGGGCGTGCCGGGCCTCAAGGCGATACAAGATAGGTTGTGCGGCAATGCCGTTGGCTGCAAACGTGCCGAGCACGAAACGCCGAAACGAGGGCAGGAAGATCAGTTTGGGCAAAAACGTGCTCCAGCGTGGCCAGCTGGCGTGATTGATGATGCCGAAGTCGGCGCGCTCGCCCGCTAAGGGCTCGATCACTTCGGAGTCGGGTAACGCGGTGTTCGTGACGAACCAGCCGGCCGTATATTCCCACACCGGGATAAGTCGTTTGGCGTCGTCGGCGTAGAAGTAGTTGAACAGATACACCGACGCTTTAGTGTGCTCGACATCGGCGATACGGCGCACGTTGCGCCCCGCCACCTCAAAAACATGGCGTGCGGCACCGGTAATTTGGCGGCGCAGCTCCCGGTACGCCGGATGCGCGCGCAGATCCACCGCGCCGGCGGGATCGACGGTCTGGATCAGCAGCACCACATCGAATCTGGCCGGCGAGAGTCCCCTGCGGCGCAGCAGTTTATCGCCCTCACCCGGCGCCACCAGGCGGGCCACAAACAGGTCGGCGTAGACGACTGTATCCGACTGTGCGAGTTCAGCTAACGACTGGGAGACGGCATTGACGAGCGCCCGTTTTGTCCGGCTGCGCGGCAACAACGGTGCACGCCGGTCGACGTTGCCCGCCAGCAGCAGATAACCCGCGCCACTGGGTGATTGCAGCGGCGCCTTTGGCCCCTCACCCTGCGGTAGCACGATTTCCATCTCGCGTCTCCTTCATCTCGTCCGGTTGCGCTGGGATGGTCCCAAGGCCCAGGTAATTCAACAGCGTTGAAATAACTGTAGCGCTCGGGGAAGTAGAATTCAACAGTGACGAATAACTCTGTCGGGCGGGGGCGGCGAGCAGGCACGCCGGACACCCGTGCGCAAATCCTCGATGCCGCGCGCACGATGTTCATCGCGGAGGGATACCGCCATGCCACCGTGCGCGCCATCGCGGCCAAGGCCGGTGTCGACCCTGCGCTGATTAGCTACTTCTTCGGGTCAAAGCAGCACTTGTTCGGACAGGCGCTGGCCTTGCGTGCCAATCCCGCCGAACTCGTTGGCTCCCAGATCGACTGTCCCCTCAACGAATTGCCCCGGCGACTTTTAACAGTCCTGCTGCAGACCTGGGATGATCCGGAAAACCGGGCCACGCTGTTGGTCATCGCGCAGACAGGTGGTGGGCCCGAAGGCACCGCCCTCACCCGCGGATTTGTCGAAGAAGTCCTCGCCTCCCCGATCGCCGAGCGACTGCGCCAGGAAGGCCTCTCGAAACAGCATGCACGGATCTGCACCGCTCTGCTGGTCACCCAGCTCGTTGGCGTCATCTACGCCCGCTACGTCCTCGCCGCCGACCCCGTCAGTACCATCTCCCAGCGAACCTTCATCAACTACTACACCCCGGCCCTTGAGACAGTGCTGCGCTCCCACATCCCGCCGCGTTGATGCGATGTTGATGACAAAGGAAACTTGCCAAGACTTTTGGATCCTGACCAGCGTTGTCCTTGTGCGGGGCAACCGGAAATCGAAACCGGCTGTACGACTGACGAATTGACGTATTCAGCCGGGAACTGTGCGCAGCAGCAAACCTTTGACCGACTCCTCCACGAACTGCGGCAACACAGCACCCGTTTTTATCTATGACGAAACCGGCGAACCCATGGTGGCTAGCGCTGCGGCTCCCCGAGAGCCGTGATGGCCGGTGCGATCCGTCGGAGCGCTCCTACCTCGGCCATTTGAGGCGTCCGTGGGCTTCACCCACCGCTTGGGTGTAACTGATGTGTGACATCATGTCCCACAAGAGATCTCGCTGCGGCTAATCATCGGGATCATGGCGTCGCGGTCCTTGACGAGGTCCAGTAGGCGAGTGCCGTGACACCGGCGGCCGCCAGGACAGAGCCGACGACCACGATCACGTTTTGCGGTCTGTCGGCCATCAGAAACGCAGCGGCCAATGTCATTGCCGGCACCCCCCACTCGACGGCGCCGACAAGACCGGTGCTGCCCAGGGCTACCCGTCGAAGCCGAAATTGCAGCCACACCGACGCCAGCCCGATGATCAGCGTCGACAGCACTCCCGCGGCCAACCACGGACCGCGTCGGCCGCCGTCGGCGACCACGGCCACCCCGGTAATGAACGTCAACAAAGCCAATACCGGCGTGGACCACAACGCGGCTCGCAATGCGGGCGTCGTGGGTTCGGCGCGCGCACCAGACCGTATGCGCGCCAATTCAGCGCTTTGCACTCCCACCGTGATGGTGAGGGCGATCGCGATGGTGATGTGGGTGGCAAGCAATAAGGGGCTAGGCATGGAATGCGGTGTCCTCCCAGGCGGGGTGAGGCACAGCGCCGCGGCGGGTCAGCTGATCAGGCGGACTTGTCAGCCCGACGTCGATCAGCGCATCTTCCAACATCATGATGGCCATCCTTCTGTTCTCTGCGAGGCGCGGTGATGCGCTGATGAATACGACGAGATACGGGGCGCGAAAGTGACACCCGGCGCTGACGTGGTGACCCGGCGAGTCCGCCCCAGTGCCGCGCATCCGATTGAAAGAGACGGCCCAAAGCGCGGGCGGTGGCGTCCTTGAGGAGCGTTAGTTGGCTGGGCCGCGGCGCTTGTCGGCTGAACTGATGGCGATCCCGTTGAGGAGTTCCTCGAGCGCGGCCAGGGCGTCGCGGGCTTCCTGGGCGGGGTCGTGTGAGCGGGCAATCACCATGGCGGCCTCGCACATTGCTCCGTGCAGTTGGTGGGCGAGCGGTTCCACCCGGCGGCGTTTGAGGTGACCGTCTTCCATGGCCTGGTGGATGCCCTGCTTGAACAACGCCATCAGGTGGCGGTCTTCGATCTCGCGCATTTGTTGCCAGCCCAGCACCGCCGGCGCGTCGATCAGGATCTGCTGGAACCCGGAATCGAGAGCCGCGTCGAAGAAGGCGCGGCAGCCGCCGATGAAGGCTTGCCAGCTGTCGTCGTGATGATCGCCGGCGGCCCGGTAGACGGCCTCCTCGATAAATCGCTGCTCGGCTTCGTAGACCGCGGCGAAGAGCGCGCGTTTGCCATCGAAGTGGTGGTAGAGGGCGCCTTTGGTAACGCCGGCGCGTTCAACAACCGCGTCAAGATAGGTCGCGTCGTAGCCGACGGTGGCAAAGAGTTCACGCGCCGCGGACACGAGTTGGTCGGTGGTGGCGCGGGTTCGCTCCGCTTGTGTGCGCGCTGAGGTGGACACCCGACGAGTATAGCCAATGATGCATAATCAAGGTACGTACTTGACATACGTACCTCAATTATGTACCTGTATAGCTATGGAACTTGCCGAAGGGTCGGGCTCGGCCAGAGCCCTCCGCGCGACGAAACCACAAGAGCCGCTTGGATTTGATGCAGCTGCCGCGCAGTTGTATGACCGATTCGAGCGATTGTGGGAGGTTCGTGATCCGGGCCTGATCGCTGACATCGTCGCTGCCGACGGCCAGTCGTACTGGTCGGGTCAAGGCGCGGTCGCCGGGCGTGACTACCCCGACCGGTGGCAGTCGCTGGTTGGGGCCGTCGATGCGCTCGAGTTCACCGTGACCGGTCGTGCGGCGCAGGATCCGTACCTGTTCATCGGTTGGCACGTGCGGGCGACCGTTGGCGGCCAGAGTGTCGAATTCGACGGGGTCGACCGATTTCGGTTGCGCGGCGAGTTGGCTGACGAGGTGTACGTCGTGTTCGACACGGCCCCGATGCGCGAGCTGCTTGCACCGCGCGATCCGCACGCGGATCGTTAGTAACGGCCCGGGCTGATGGTCAGTATCGGCGTCTACGGCGCGACCGGCTATACGGGCCGGTTTGTCGCCGCGGAGCTAGTCCAGCGTGGTCATCATGTCATCCTTGGCGGCCGGGATGCGGCCGGGCTCGCGCAGCTGGCCGCAACACTGGACGCCGGCTGCGAGGTCTGTCCAGCGCGTATCGACGATGCAGACGCGTTGCGGCGCTTCGCGAAACGATGCGCGGTGCTGATCAATTGCGCCGGGCCGTTCAGCCGTTACGGCCAGCCGGCAGCAGAAGCGGCGATTGCTGCCGGAGCGCACTATCTCGACCACACCTCCGAGCCGGCCTATGTCCATCGATTGATGGGCGAACTTGGCCGCGCCGCCCGCAGGGCTGGTGTGACCGTTGTCGCTGGGATGACGTTCTACACCGGGATCGCCGACCTGATCGCCCGCCGGCTGGCTGCGCCTATGGGGCCAGTGAGTCTGGTGAAGATCGCGTATGCGATCAAGGGTTGGCAGTTGACGCCGGCCAGTTTGGCCACGGCGGCAGCGTTGGCGGACTCTGATCGCGTCACCTACCGCGACGGCACACGTCAGGTGTCGCGGTCCAGTAGCGATGCGGCACTGGCGAAGTTCGCGTTCCCGTTGCCGGTCGGCGTGCAGCCGGTGATCACCGAGTATCAGGGATGCTGTGAAGCAGTCACGGTGCCGCGCCATACCCGCACCGCTGCTGTAGAGACCTGCATTACAGTCGCAACGTTCGCGGGCACAGATCTGACGTCTCATCCTGGGTCGCCTGACGCTTCGGCGCACGAAACTTCCACGCAGTTCACCACCGTTGTCGACGCGTACAACGGCACCGATCACCGTCGGAGCTGGATCAGCGGCTCAGGAGACCTC
>Ga0335075_10000799_pt1 | contig 53201 bp, 51 predicted proteins | sample Lox_Sample_24_FD_206723 | JGI IMG/M metagenome (GOLD analysis project Ga0335075, IMG submission 206723) | Soil microbial communities from Loxahatchee National Wildlife Refuge, Florida, United States - Lox_Sample_2.4 | ecosystem: Environmental > Terrestrial > Soil > Wetlands | place: USA... | reverse complement strand
AGGCCGTATTCGATGGCCGTCGCGCCGGATTCATCGCGCACAAAACGAGAAAACAGATTGGTCATATTAGCCTCCACTTGAGTGACACCCTAGGAAATCCGGTTGACATCGTTGCGGTGTCACCTCGGACTGTTCGTGGAGCGTAAGGCCAACGGACTTAACGGCGCCTTAAACGAATATGCTGCGCGGTTTTGAAAGAGTGCCACAACGGAACAAAAAACCGCTGGTGCGAAAAGCGTCTCAGTTAAACTTCGCGATTTGTTTACGATGACGCGGAAATTCGCATGGTTTTGTGGAACCCGACGCGCGCGTCTTCCGCGACGAACACAATTCCGTCACCAGAATTTGCCGCAGGCCTTCGCATCGCATTAACGCCGCATCCGCTAAAGCTGCGAAGCCCGCAACGGATATCGTCATGGCAACGATCCTGAACCGCGTTCTCCTCTTCATGTCGGCGGCCATCGTGCTCGTCGACGGCACCTGGCTCGTTGCGGGACACTTTCGCTATGACGCTGCAAATTACGGGCTGCTGGCGCTGCTGATGCTGCCGCTTGCCGCTGGAAGCGCGTTTTACAACATCGTCCGGAAGGACGAGAGCCTCAGCGCCATCCTTGCCTGCTCTGCGTTCCTGATCGTGTTTCCGGCGGGCTGCGCGCTGCTGAGCTATCTGCTCGTCACCGTGACCGGCCCACGCATCGACACGATCCTCGCGGCAGCCGACCGCGCGCTGGGATTCAGCTGGCCGGCGCTGATGGGTTTCATTTCAAACTATCCCACCGCCAATCTTCTTCTGAAGCTCGCCTATGTTTCGGTGATGCCGCAGACCGTGGTGCTGATTTTCGCGCTCGGCTTCGGCGGCAAGATCGCGGAGCTCTATCGCTTCAGCCTCGCACTCACGCTGGGCGCTCTCGTCACGCTCGCGGTATGGACGATAGCGCCGTCTTTTGGGGCTTTTTCGGTGTACACGCTGCCCGATGCGGTGGCCGGAAAACTCGGCCTCGTGCTCGGCTTCGACTACGGCCATGTGCTCGTGAAGATGCTCCGTGACGGACCAGGATTCATTTCGCCGAAGGAACTGCGCGGCATCGTCGGCTTCCCGTCGTATCACACGCTGCAGGCTCTCGTGCTGATGTGGTATGCGCGCAGTCTTCCGATGCTGCGCTGGCCGGCGATCGCGCTCAACGTGGCCGTGCTCGCGGCGATTCCGATCCATGGTGGTCATCATCTTGTCGACGCCTTCGGCGGAACCGCGGTGACGCTGCTGTCGATCTGGCTCGCCGCGCGCATCGTGGCTGCTGCACAGAAGCGCGCCGCCGCGCAGCAGATGGAGGCTGCGAAAGCGATTCCCGGCACGCCGAACCAGGCGCTCGCGCACTGACCCGTTAAGGCTTCCTTCACGCGCAAAAGCCTAGGCTGAAGCGGAACCAATCCCGGGATTTTCGTCATGCGTCTTCGCATCGTTCTGCTCGCTGCCGCCTCCGTCGTCTGCGCAACCGGCGCGGGCTTTGCGGCCAGCAAGGCGCCGGTCAAGCACAAGCCCGTCGCGCACAAGGTGGTGGCCAAGCACCGCTCGCCCGGCGCGCCGACCGGCGTGTCCGTCATCATGGACCAGGTCCGCATCGTGACGTTCAATCGTCCGGTCGCGACCGTGTTCGTCGGCAACCCGATGATCGCCGATGCAACCGTGATCGATCCCTATCATGCGTTCGTGCTGGGCAAGACGTTCGGCGTCACCAACCTGATCGCGCTGAGCTCGCAGAGCCAGACGATCGCCAACCAGACGATCACCGTCGCCAACCGCAGCGGCGGCGTTGTGACGCTGAACAAGGGCGCCAGCCAGTACAGCTACGCCTGCACGACCGCGCATTGCGAAGCCAATCCGCTGCCGGGCGACCAGAAAACCTATTTCGACGACAACAACACCGCGATCAGCGGCCATCAGGATCAGGCGATCAAGGCCGCGACAGCGACCGCCTCTTCGCACTGATTTCGCGCAGAACGGAAAAGCCCGGGACCGCTTTGGCGATCCCGGGCTTTTCTTTTGCGCAACGCCGCGGCGCGCGAGCCGCAGCCGCGACCCTTACATCGATACGCGCAGGTTTGTGATCTGCTCACCGATCGCGTTGAAGGTCGTGATGATGTCGTTGGAGTTCTGCAGGTCGAAATATTTCGACGGATCCGACGCGCAGTTCTGCAGCACGCTCGAATTGCCCTGCGTACCGTTCAGATCGACGAACACGGTATAGATCGTCATGCCGGCGGCCTTGAGATTGGTGCAGGCGGTCGACATGCGGCCGTCAACCTGCGAACTCTGGTTCGAGCCGTCGCCGTACCAGCGGTCCTGCGTGTTCAAGCCGTCGCTAAGCAGGATCATGACCTGCTGGGTGTTGGCAGGCAGCGAGCCGGCGCTGAGCGGAACACCCGAGGTCTGCGCCTGCCAGCCCCAGGCCAATCCGATCGTCTGATTGGTGGAGCCATTGGCCACCATGTTGTCGACTTCGCTGCTCAGCGTCGTCCAGTTGTAGCCGAGCGGGAGCAGCGCGGCGCTGACGCAGGACGGCGAATTCTCCGCCACCATCATGGTCGAGACGGTTCCGGCGACCGGTGTCGTGTTCGAGACGTCGTTGTCCTGTGCGCGGTCGGTCACGCATCCGGACCATGTGCTGGTCTTGTTGACGGTCCAGGTATGGGTATAGCCGCCCTTGCCGTTGCTCACACTTGTCCAACAGCCGTTGTAGTAGTGGCCGACGCTGTTATCGCTGGGGCAGATATAACCCTTGTAGGTGCCGCTGCTGGGAATCTTGGTCGTGCTGGAGCTGCCGTTTGTCGGCGTCGTCTGGCAGTGGAAGCCCTCGTCGTTATCCTGGAAAGGACAGCTGTCGCCAGGACCGATGCTTGTAGACGGCGTTTGCGACGGCGCCGCCTTCCAGTCGCTCCAGTCGAGCCAGGTCTGCGCGGAATAGGATGTGCCGATCTTCACGTCACGCGCGAATGGGACAATCGCGACCTGAACCGAACCCGCGCCGGCGGTGGTTGCCGCATTCTGCAACATGGTCAGCAACGAGTGCGTCGCCGTCTTGAGCGCGCTGATCTTGCTGGTGCCGGACGAGTCCGCCTGGGTCATGGAACCCGTGTTGTCGAGAACCAGCGACACCCAGAGCTTTTCCTGACCCCACACAACCGTCGACGATGCGGCTATCGTCATCTGTTTGACGCCGGTGACGGCCATCAGCGTGGTCGGCATCGGATCGCTGGTCGCCACCGTCACCGACTGGCCGGACACGCTGACGCTCACGCTCGTCGGCGTGCCGAAGGAGGTATCCATCTTGTAGTTGGCGTTGAAGTATTGCTGCGCCAGCGTCTGCATCTGCGTCTGGGTCAGGCCGGGTGTCGCGCCGACCGCCAGCGCCGCCGCATCGAGCGCCGTGATCAGCTGCGCATGCACCAGCATGCCGCGCGAATAATCGAGCCCCGCGCCGGCGGCGAGCGTCAGCGGAACGAGCGACAGGCCGAAGATCATCGCGACATTGGCACGCGTCGAACGGCCGAAGCGTTTTGCGAGCTCTGCGAAGCGGGTTTTGGCGCCGGTCGGCATGGTGATGACACCCCAGATTTCCGAGCGGGCATCATTGGGCGGGCGCGCGCGATTTGCTCGCACAAACGCCATCGATGGTTAGGCGTGCGTTAACGACGGCACCGAAATCCCGAAAGCTATAAAGAAAGACAAATAAACTACTAACGTCTTCGCAAAGCGGGCGGCGTGGTAAAGGGTTCCTTCATCACGCCGTGAGCTTCTCCTTCGTTTGGACCGCGATCGGGCTTACGGAGATGCTGGAGTTCGTGGGACCAGCGGGCGTGACCGGCTTCGACAATCAAAAGAGCGATCGTCTGCGCCGCGTCGGCCGGCGCATGCGCAAGGACAGCCGCTCCGGCTCCGCGATCGTCGAATTCGCGCTCATCGCGCCGGTGTTCTTCCTGCTGCTCTTCGCGATCATGGAGATCGGCATCATCTTCTTCGCCCAGTCCACGCTGCAGCACGCAACCGACGATATCGGGCGCATGATCCGCACCGGCCAGGTGCAGGGAGAGCAGCTCACCCAGGCGCAGGTGCGCACGCAGGTTTGCACCGAGATCGCGCCGCTGGTGCCGTGCGACAACCAGCTCTATGTCGACGTGGAAGCCTTCTCGAACTTCGGATCGATCGTGTTCTCGCCGCCACTCGATTCGAGCGGCAACATGATTCCGCTCAACAATTTCCAGACCGGAACCGCCTGCAGCGTCGTGCTCGTGCGCGTGTTCTATGCATGGCCCGTGTTCACGCCGGTGCTGACCTCGTTCCTGACCACGATGGCGAACAGCAAGCATCTGCTCTACGCGGCGTCCGCGTTCCGCAACGAACCTTTCACGACGGGCCTTAGCGGATGCTGAAGCTTCTTCGCAGATTCCGCAAAGCGCGCGACGGCATGGCGGCCGCGGAGTTTGCCATGATCCTTCCGCTCATGCTTGTGCTGTGTTTCGGCGGCATCGAAATCACGAGCGCGCTGATCTGCAAAACCAATATCAGCAACACGGCGAGTGCCGCCTCCGACTTGATCGCGCAGGAAAGTTCGGTCGGCACGTCGGACATGAACAACGTCTTTTCCGCGCTCAGCGCGCTGGTCTATCCGTATTCGACGACGGGGCTGAAGATCGTCATCACCAGCGCCATCGACGATGGCAAGGGCGGTGCAAAAGTGGACTGGAGCAAGGCCAACACCGGCTCGGGCCGCACCGTTGGATCGGCGGTCACGGTGCCCACCGGGCTCGTCACCAGCGGCGGCAGCGTGATCATGGCGGAAGTGACGTACACCTACACACCGCCGGAAACCTGGTTCGTGCAGATTCCGATCTCGATGTCGAACACGTTCTACAGCCATCCGCGGCGCGTGCCGCAGGTGAAGTGGACGTCGTAAGCGCCTATTTCTTTTCGCGCGGCGGACGCGGCCGCATCAGGCCTTCCTGCACGGCCGTCGCCACCAACTTTCCCGCACGCGTGTAGAACGCGCCGCGATTGAACCCCCGCGCACCGGACGCGCTCGGACTGTCCTGCGCATAGAGCAGCCAGTCGTCGACGCGAAACGGATGATGAAACCACATCGCGTGATCGAGGCTCGCCATCTGCATACCGGAATGCCAGTCGACGCCATGCGGCAACAACGCGGTGTCGAGCAGCGACATATCGGACGCGTAGGCAAGCACCGCCTGCTGCGTGCCGAGATCGGCGGGAACGGGACCGGTCGCCTTGATCCAGATATTGTCGAACGGTTCCGATTTTCCGCGATTGTAGAAGCCGCGATAGTTCACGGGGCGCATTTCGATCGGCCGCGGACGCAGCGCCCATTCGCGCGCCTCTGGCGGCATCTTGTCGACTTCTTTCAGGCGCAGCGTGTGCTCGTCTTCCAGCTCTTCCGGCGATGACACGTTCGGCATGTCGAACTGATGTTCGTAGCCGGTTTCGGGCACCTGGAACGACGCGGCCATGTTGAAGATCTGCTGGCCGTGCTGGATCGCAACGACGCGGCGCGCGGTGAAGCTGGCGCCGTCGCGCGAACGGTCGACCTCGTAGAGGATCGGCACTTTCGGATCGCCGGCGCGCAGAAAATACGCGTGGAAGGAATGACAGACGCGGCCCTCCACCGTGCGCAGCGCGGCGACCAGCGCCTGTCCCAGCACCTGCCCGCCGAACACGCGCTGCATGCGGTCCTTGGGAGAGACGCCGCGGAAGATGTTTTCTTCGATTTTCTCCAGATCGAGGAGGTCGAGGACTTCTTCGATGGGTGTTTTGCGAGCGTCGGTCATGACGCACCCTTAGAGGCGCCTATGTTGCAGCGCAAGACGTCAAAAAGCTGTCATAAAATCAGGGCAAAGGCTTTGCCCGAACGCCACGATCCATCCTAGAAAGCGCCATCACGGCGACAGTATCGGCAACGCGTCTTCCCAAGGGATTCCATGACAAACCTGCTTCTGGAACGAGCCGCCCATCAGCAGCCCGCCCGCACCAAGCGTGGCGCGCTGGAGCGCCTTTTTACCCTTATGTTTCAGGGGTTTGTCTATAACCAGATTTGGGAAGACCCCGCGGTCGATCTCGAGGCGCTGGCGCTGAAGCCCAGCCACCGCCTTCTCACCATCGCATCCGGCGGCTGCAATGTCCTGAACTATCTGGCCGCCGATCCGGCAGAGATCATTGCCGTTGATCTGAACACCAACCACATCGCGCTGACCAAGCTGAAGTTGGCCGCACTCGAATATCTGCCGACCTACGACGATTTCTTCCGCTTCTTCGGCAGCGCGAACGACAAGGCGAACCGCGACGCGTACGACAAATTCCTGAGCAGCCATCTCGACGAGACCACGCGGCGCTACTGGGAGAAGCACATTCCGCTTCACGGCCGGCGCATCAACATGTTCGCGCGCAATCTCTATCGCTACGGCCTGCTCGGACGTTTCATCGGCATTCTGCATGTCGCGGCCAAGCTGCATGGCAAACGTCTCGAAGATATTCTCGAGGCGCGCACGCCGGAAGAACAGCGCGATGCCTATGAGCGCATCATCGCGCCGCTGTTCGACTACAAATCGGTCAAGCTGCTGTCGAAATCGCCGGTGTCTTTGTACGCACTCGGCATCCCGCCGGCGCAATATGACGAGCTCATTTCGACCAACAATGGCAGCGCTATCGCGTCATTGCGCGATCGTGTCGAACGCCTCGCCTGCGACTTCCCGATCAACCAGAATTACTTCGCGTGGCAGGCGTTCGGGCGCGGCTACGACGTCGAAAACCGCGAAGCGATTCCACCCTATCTCGAGCGCAACACCTACGACCTCATCCGTACACGGACGGATAAGGTGGAGGTCAATCACGCATCGCTCACCGACTTCCTCGGGCAGCAGCCGGCGCAATCGATGCATCGCTATGTGCTTCTCGATGCGCAGGACTGGATGAACCCCGATCAGCTCGCGGCACTCTGGACCGAGATCGATCGCACCGCCGATACGCGCGATGCGCGCGTGATCTTCCGCACCGCCGGCGCCGACTCGCCGCTGCCGCGCAAACTGCCGGCCGAGCTTCTCGCGCCCTGGACCTATCTGGAATCGGAAAGCCGCGCCTGGCACGCCCGCGACCGCTCCTCGATCTACGGCGGCTTCCACGTCTACACGCGCAGGGCGTTGTCGTAGGCGTTCGCGATGCCAAGCCATGCCGAGCTGATGGACAGCGTCTACCGGCGCCAGCGCTATATCTATGATTTTACGCGTAAATATTACCTTTTCGGCCGTGACCGGCTGATCCGTGAGCTGGAGCCTTCGCCCAGCGCGCATATCGTGGAAGTGGGCTGCGGTACGGCGCGCAATCTCATCAGGATGGCCAGACGCTATCCGGGCCGCCGATTCTTCGGGCTCGACGCTTCCGAGGCGATGCTGGAGACCGCCGCCAAAGCCATTGCCCGCGCAGGCCTGAGCGATCAGATCGCGCTGGCCCACGGGTATGCGGAAGCACTGACTCCGGCGCTGTTCGGCGCGCAGGCGCCGTTCGACGAAATCGTTTTCTCGTACAGCCTCTCCATGATTCCCGATTGGAAACAGTCACTTAGTGCGGCCTCGGCGGCTCTTTCCCCGCCCGGCCGGATTCACATTGTCGACTTTGGCGACCTTGCGGGGCTTGCGGCGCCGGCCCGAAAAGCGCTTCTCGGCTGGCTGGCGCTGTTTCATGTCGAACCCCGTGTGGAGCTTCTCAACGGGCTTGAAAATATCGCGCAGGCCAGCACACATTTGCGTTTACTTCCAGGGCGTTATGCATTTCTCTTAAGTGCTCCGGGCGATGCCTTCGCCACCCTGGGCACGCCTGTTGCGCCTCAGTCACAGGGCGCAGAGAAAACCCGAATTGCCAGTGCTTAATGCATTGTCAAAAGGGTCACGCAGGAAGACTCTGCGTTTCTTAGTCGTTATAACGATCCTGATGGTCTGACGTTCTGGTGGGGGGGTCCCTGCCCGTCGGTTTTATGAAGCGAGGGTAGAAATGAAACTTCGTTCGATCGCCTTGGCGGGCGTTGCTCTGGCGGCGCTGTCTGTGCCGGCAGCGGCAAGTGATTACACAGGTTGGTACTTGGGTTTGGGCGCCGGTTACAACGCGCCGGAGCTCGTGCACCTCACCACAGCTGCGGGTGCGGCTGGTCCCCAGCATATTGCGTATGATCCGGGCGCGCTTGCCCTGGTCTCCGCTGGCTACAAGTGGGACGCGAATATCCGCACCGAACTTGAACTCAGCTACGATTACAATTCGACGGACGCCGACAATATCGGCGGCACGCGTCTGGGCGGTGGTAAGACGCTCAAAACCTTTATGGGCAACGTCGTTTATGACCTGCCGCTGTGGCACGGCATCACGTGGTCGGTTGGCGCCGGCGCCGGTGTTGGCTCGCTTGCTCTCGACAGCAAGCTCGGGCCGCTGCGCGCGCTGTACGGCACGAAGACCGCGTTCATGTGGCAGGGCATCACGGGCCTGTCGTTCGGCATCAGCCCGGCGGTCGACTTCTATGCTGACTGGCGCTATCGCCAGGAACAGTCGGATGGCGACTTCAAGTCGGAGATCCCGGGCCTGACGCCGGTTCACGTGAACCACTACACCGAGAACGTGGCGTTGATCGGCTTCCGCTGGTACCTCGAGCCGCCGGCCCCGCCGCCGCCGCCTCCCCCGCCGCCGCCGCCTCCTCCGCCCCCGCCGCCGCCGCCGCCGGCTGTGAAGACGTTCATCGTCTTCTTCGACTTCGATAAGTCGAACCTGACGGACAAGGCGCAGGAAGTCGTCTCCGAAGCCGTCAAGGCCGCGAAGACGCAGGGCATGGTGAAGGTCATGGTCACGGGTCACACCGACACGGTCGGTTCCGACACGTACAACCAGGCTCTCTCTGAGCGCCGCGCCGGCGCCGTCAAGGACGAAATGGTCCGCGAAGGCCTCGACGCTGGTTCGATCTCGATCCAGGGCAAGAGCTTCCACGATCCGCTGGTCCCGACGGGCCCGGGCGTTCGTGAGCCGCAGAACCGCCGCGCGGTCATTGACCTCGGTGGCTGATAAATCGGCCTAACGGCTGAAAGCGTGAAAGGGCGGGTCGCAAGACCCGCCCTTTTCGTTTATGCGTCATTCCGATCGACATCGCGCACACGCATGCATGCGATCGTCATCGCTCTGTTCAAGCACCGCATGAGGGATCCGTAGTGGCACGCGTCTGTTTCATCGGAGATTCGCATCTCGCCGCGCTGAAAACCGGATTGCCGCTGACTGGAAATCATCCCCGCCTGTCGGCCACATTTTTCGCCGGGCCAGGAAAGTCGATGACCGGCCTCACGCTATCCGGCGAAGCCCTCTCGGCATCGAACGATTATCTCGCAAAGGCGCTGACGATCACATCGGGCGGCAGGACAGCGATCCGCGACGAATATGATTTCTATCTCCTCCACGGTCTCGAACTGTCCGTCATGGTGCCTCTGGCTCTCCTGAAGCAGCAGCGGATCGAGGGTGTTTCTCCGCGCTGGCCGGAGAGCGGAACGGAAGACGCCTTCCGCCGCAGCGTCGAGACAGCGCTGCGCGAAACGCTCGCCGTGAAAATTCTCGCCATGCTCAGAGCGATCGCGACCGTTCCGGCTTTTGTGTCGCCGATGCCGATCGCGGACGTGCAGATGTCCGCGCTGCGCGGCCGGCTGACGGAACGCGGGTTCAACGCGAGCCTGGTCCAGATGTTCGAAAGCCTCAGCCGGGACATCGTGGCGGGCTTCGACGCCACGTTCATTCCCCAGCCCATGGCCACGCGCGACACGGATGGCATCGCGACACAGGGACACCATTCGCAGCAGCCGGCCCGGTTCACGATTCAGCAGCCCGGAGACCACGACAAGCACATGGACGCGGAATATGGCGCGGCCGTCCTGCGCGACTTCTTCGCGGCCGCGCCCGGCGCGTGCGAATAGCCGCGTCGCGCACCGGTTTCAGAATTGTCCGTGAGAGGTTGGTTGCGGGGACAGGATTTGAACCTGTGACCTTCAGGTTATGAGCCTGACGAGCTACCGGGCTGCTCCACCCCGCGCCACCAGCGGGCGAACCCGCGAAAGGTGGGCGGATATAGGCCATCCCCCCGCACCTGTCCACCCCTTTGCGCCGAGCGGAAAATGGCGCTTTCTCGGGGCCCGCCCGGCATGATTAGAGTGGCGCGATGACCATTCCCGACGCGTATTTCCACGCCGAATTCTGGGACTCGCAGGGCTGGATGGCGCCCTGGTTGCACGAGATCGATTCCGCATATTGGCGCGAGATGATCCCCTGCATCTGCGAGAACCTGATCCGCCGCAAAGCCGGGTGGCAGGATTTCATCCTGACGCCCGAGGGGCAGCAGAAACTCCGGCTCCAATTGTGCACGCGCCTGTCGCAGGCGAGCCAGGTCTTCGTGCCGTGGCTGGAGCAGGCACGGCCGCTCGCCGGCTTGCGCATTCTGGAAATCGGATGCGGATCGGGCTCGGCCACCGCCGCACTCGCGCGTGCCGGTGCGTGTGTGACCGGCGTCGATATCCAGACCCGTGCGTTGAACGTCGCCCGCAAGCGCCTGCCGCTGCTCGGCATCGAAGCGGCGTTCATGGAGGTCGCGCCCGACTGGCTCGAAAGCGACGTGGACGCTGCGATCTTTCCCGGGCCGTACGATCTGATCGTCTGCTACGCGATGCTGGAACATCTTCTCATTCCGGAGCGGCTTCATCTGCTCGCGCTGGCCAGAACGCTCATGCAGCGCGATGGCGCGATGCTGGCCACGTTCGAGACGCCAAACCGCTTCTCGCCCTATGACTGGCATTCCTCGAAACTCGTTTTCACCGACAGTCTTCCCGACGAGCTCGCATTCGCGTTCGCACGCGCGCGGTCGGAACGCGAAACCCATCCCGCCAAGCGCCATGAGGCCTTCACGCCAGAAGCGCAGAGAAATCTCTATCGCGGCGGCCGCGGCGTTTCCTGGCACGAGTTCGATCTCGCCTTCGGCATGGAAAACATCACGCTGGTTCTGGATGGCTATTCACCGCGATCGGTGGATCAGAAAAACTATCAGCCGGACAAGGCTTACGAGGACGCGCTCGCCGCGCTGTTCGCGAAGATGTCGCCGCCGGTGCCGCGCGGATTCTGCCGGCCGTCGCTGGAGCTTCTGATCGCGCTCACGCCCTGATCGCCGCGTAATCCTTCAGCGCCGCGGCGAGATGATCGAAGAGGAGGCGCACGCGCTTGTTGGCGCGCAGATCCTGATGCATGACCAGCCACATCTCGAGCTGGAAGGAGACGAGCCCGGGGAGCACCGCGACCAGGTTCTTGTCGCGCGCCGCAATGCCCATCTGGCAGATGCCCAGGCCGAAGCCCGCGCGCAACGCGTTCAGCTGCGCCGAATTGTCGTCGGTGCGCAGCGCGAAGAGATCGCGCGTGATGGAAAGCGACATGCCGAGCGATCGCATCGCCGCGGTCTCCCGGTCAAACCCGATGATGTCGTGATGGGCGAGTTCGTCGATGTTGCGCGGCGTGCCGCGGCGCGCGAGATAACGCGTGTGCGCAAAGAGACCGATGCGCACCGCGCCCAGCCGCTTGGCGATCAGCGCTTTCTGTGTCGGACGGACCATGCGCACGGCGATGTCGGCGTCGCGGCGCGAGAGATCCTGTGTGCGGTCGCTGAGCGCGAGTTCGATCGCGATCGCCGGATGACGCTCGCGGAATTGCGTGAGGATCTGTGGAAGGACTTCGGCGCCGATAACGTTGCTGGCGGTGACGCGCACTGCGCCCGCGGGCTCTCCCGCCTCCCCGGACGCCGCACGCCGGAGCGCCAGCGCGGCCGCCTCCATCGCCTCGGCATGCGGCAGAAGGGTGAGGGCCGCCTGTGTCGGCGCGAGGCCATGCCGCGAGCGCGCGAACAGCTTGGTGCCGAGCGCGGCTTCGAGCGCATCGATGTGGCGGCCGAGCGTGGGCTGCGTCAGCGCAAGCTCGCGCGCCGCCGCCGACAGGCTGCCAAAGCGCAGCACGCCCAGAAACGAGCGATACAGGTCCCAGGTGTCCGCGCCATCCATACAGAATTGTATAGATATTACACGCTCTTCGGCAATTTATGTTTGGTCTGGTCCGGTCTATCTCGATGGGTATGGAACAGGACAACGGTCAGACCCAAGGCCCCGTGCGGGCGCTCCTCCGCCTCGAAGGGCTCGCCCTTCTGGGCGCTAGCCTCTTCTTCTATGCACGCATGCACGCGAGCTGGCTGACCTTCGCGGAATTCTTCCTGGCGCCGGACCTCATCTTCGCCGCCTATCTCTTCGGACCGCGGCTCGGCGCCGTTGGATACAATGCAGTCCATTCGACTATCGGCCCGCTGATTCTCGGAAGCATCGCGCTGATGGCAAACCAACCGCTCCCACTTGCCGCAGCGCTGATTTGGCTTGCCCATATCGGCTTCGACCGCGCGCTTGGCTTCGGCCTCAAATACCCCGACGCTTTCGGCCACACCCATCTTGGTGGCGGCCGCATCAAAATCAGGAGCTGACCATGTTCATCGGACATTACGGACCCGCGCTTGCCGCCAAGCCCATCGTCAAGCCGGTCCCGCTCTGGATCCTGTTCGTCGCGGTGCAGTGGCTCGACGTCTGCTGGTCGGCGCTGGTGCTGGGCGGCATCGAGAAGGTGCGCATCGTCCCGGGCTTCACGGAAGGGAGCCCGCTCGATCTCTATTTCATGCCGTATACGCATGGCCTGATCGGCGCACTGATCCTGTCGCTCGTTTTCGGCGTTATCGCGCTTCTGTTCGTGCACGAGCGGCGCGCGGCGGTGATCGCCGTGGTGGCCGGCGCCGTGTTCTCGCACTGGCTTCTCGATTTCGTCGTGCATGTGCCGGACCTGCCGCTGATCGGCGACACCGACAAGGTGGGCCTCGGTCTGTGGCGCTGGATGTGGATCAGCCTGCCGCTCGAACTCGTCACGCTGCTCGCGGGCGCGATCATCTATGTGCGCGCCGTTCCGTCGAAGACCAAGCTTGGCGATATGTGGTTTTGGCTGTTCGTAGCGGCGATGACGGGCGTGGAATTGTACGGCAGTTTCGGCCCCATTCCCGCGACTCCGGCGGCCGAAGCACAGACCGCTTTGTTCGCTTACGGACTGCTGGCGGTCCTGGCGGGGCTGGTCGACTGGGCACGCGGAACCAGTCGCGGCTAAGTTACTGACAGATATAAAGTTTCACAGCTTACCTGGTCTTGGAATAGCGATTGCGGGGCATCTGGCGCGTCGCTATAACACCGGCCCTCTGGAGAGGCGTACCAACAGTCGAAGGAAGTGTGCATGGGCATCCAGCTCCCGGCCAGCTACCGGCCGTCGGAATCCGAACCCTTTATGAATGAGAAACAGCGCGAGTATTTCCGCCGCAAGCTCAACACCTGGAAAGACGATATTCTTCGCGAAAGCCGCGAAACGATTCAGAACCTTCAGGCCGAAACCGTGCCGCATGCCGACCTTGCGGACCGCGCCTCCACCGAAGCCGAACGTCAGCTCGAACTGCGCACGCGCGACCGTCAGCGCAAGCTGATCGCCAAGATCGACGCCGCCCTGCGCCGCATCGATGACGGCTCCTACGGCTTCTGCGAAGAGACCGGCGAGCCGATCGCGCTCAAGCGCCTCGATGCGCGCCCGATCGCGACGCTCTCGCTAGAAGCGCAAGAGCGGCATGAGCGTCGCGAAAAAGTCTACCGCGACGACTGACCTTATAAACTGTCATCCCGGCCAGCGTTGCGAAGCAACGCGTGAGCCGGGACCCATTTCGGAACATCCACCGTAGGTCCCGGATCGGCTTCGCCGTCCGGGATGACACCGCTGTCGCGGTGTCAATCACCACGGCATCAGGATATCGAGCAACTGCGAGCCGTAGCGCGGCGTCTGCACATCGGTGACCGTGCCTTTGCCGCCATAGGTGATGCGCGCTTCGGCGATCTGCGACAGGTCGATCGTGTTGGCGCTGGTGATGTCTTCCGTGCGCACGATGCCGGTGACTTCCAGATCGCGCAGCTCGTTGTTGACCTTCATCTGCTGATGGCCGCCGATCACCATGTTGCCGTTCGGCAGAACCTGCGTCACCAGAGCCGCGAGCGTGAGGTTCACGCTTTCGGAACGGTCGATACCGCCGGCGCCGACATTGGAGGTGTCGGACCCCATCTTGATGAGGTTCGCCGGATCCATACCCGCGGCGGCGAGCGATTTCTCGAGGCCGAAGAAGTTGGTCAGGTTAGCGTCGTCCGCATTGGTGCGCGAGCGCTGGGTCGTGTTCGAGAACTTCGCGGCATCGGCAACCGACACGTTCACGGTGATGATGTCGCCGACGCGGCTGGCGCGCGGATCGTGGAAGAAGCTGCGCGCGCCGGCCTGCCAGAGCGAGCTGTTGCCGCGCGGTTCCGTCGGCGCGGGCGGCATCGGCACGTTGGTCACCGTCTGCGCGACAGGGCCCGCGATCGGCGCAATTTTTGGGCCGCCATCGATATCCTTGATGCGGTCGACCGCGCTGCAACCCGCAAGCGCCGTCGTGGCCATCAGTCCCAGCACCATCTTCGAAACGAAACGCATGTCTTTGATCCTCTGAAGTCTTGTTCTTAGCGGCTGGCGACGCGCGTGGAGATCACGCCCATACCGGAGAGGGCTTTCACCGTGCCAGGGCCCGTCACCACTGCGCTGATCTGGCGGAACGAGGCCGGGTTCTGCACCGTGACCGTGTCGCCGACTCCGCCTTCGCTCATCGCGCGGCCCGTCGCCGTCAGCGTGACGCCCGGTGCATCGAACACCATCGTCACGGTCGTGCCTTTGACGACGACGATCGGCGCGCGCACATCGTCGTTGCGCATCGTCTCGCCGGCGCGCAGCACGCGGCGCGTCTGCATGCCGACGATGGCGTTCATGTTAGTGGCCGCACCCGGCATGATCGCGTTCGGCGCGACGAACGCGTAGGTGAGGTCGGATTCGGAGATCGTGTCGCCGCGCGCGATATCGCGGGCGGGAACGACGATGCGCACACCGGTGTCCGCAAAGGCCCGGTCGGCAAAGGCCGGATAGGCCATGATCAACGCGCAAACGAAGAGAAACAGGGCTTTCATGGTTTACTGTCCCAACTGAGAAGTTTCCTGCAGCATCTGATCTGCAGCGGTGATGACCTTGGAATTCATTTCGTAGGCGCGCTGTGCGGTGATGAGCGAGGTCATCTCTTCCACCGCGTTGACGTTGGCGCCTTCGAGGAAGCCCTGCTGGATCGTGCCGTAGCCCGTCGATCCGGGAACGCCCGACTGCGGCGAACCCGAAGACGGTGTCTCGGTGAAGAGATTGTCGCCGGTCGCGTTCAGTCCACCTTCATTCGGAAAGCGCGTGAGTTCGAGCTGACCGACCGATTGCGGCGCGGTCTGGCCGGGGATCGTCGCCTGCACCTGGCCCTGCGCATTTATGGTGATGCCGGTTGCGTTCGCAGGCACCGCGATGCCCGGCGCCACGACATATCCTTTATCGGTGACGAGCTGGCCTTCCGGCGAGAGCGAGAAATTGCCCGCGCGCGTATAGGCATCGGTGCCGTCTGGCATGGTGATGTGGAAATAGCCCGAACCGTTGATCGCGAGATCGTATGGGTTCGAGGTCTGCGTCAGCGAGCCCTGACTGATGATGCGGTACACGGCCGCCGTGCGCACACCGGCGCCAAGCTGGATGCCGCTGGGCAGGAGCGTGCCGGAGTCGGATGTCTGCGCGCCCGGCTGCTCGACATTCTGATAAAGCAGGTCCTGGAATTCGGCGCGCTGCTGCTTGAACCCCGTCGTGTTCATGTTCGCCAAATTGTTGGCGATGACTTCGACGTTGGTCTGCTGTGCGAGCATGCCGGTGGCGGCGATTGCAAGAGCGCGCATGGTGTTTCTCCTTAACTTCCTGGCGTCGAGCCGAGCTTGTCGATGGCCTGACGCATGAGATCTTGCTGGGATTGGGTCATGGTTGCGGTCGCCTGATAGGCGCGCATGACATCGATCATGCGCGAAATCTCGACCACGGGCTGAACGTTCGAACCTTCGAGCGTTCCTTGCGTGATCTTGAAATCGACGGCCTGGTTCGGCGTCTCCGTCGCGGAGAACATGTTCTGGCCGACCTTCTGAAGCGCCGGTTCATTGGTGAAGGTCACGACTTTCAGTTTCGCGAGCTGGCCGTTCTTGCCGCTCAGCGTACCGTCGACGCCGATATGGATGTCGCCGTCGTCGGGATTGATGGTGATCGCGCCGCCGTCGCCCTGCACCGGGTTGCCGCTGTCATCGACGATCTGGCCGCCGGTATCGAGACCGAAATGGCCGTTGCGGGTGTAACGCGGGCCGCTCGGCGTCTGCACGACGAAGAAGCCCTTGCCGTGCAGCGAGACATCGAACTGTCCGCCGGTCGTCTGCTGCGGGCCTTCGCTCATGTCGCGCACGATGCCGCTGTCCTGCACAAAGGAGAGTGTCTGGGTGCCCGTCGTGTCGCCTTCGCCGGCCGGGACCTGTGCCAGATATTCCTGGAAGGTCGGCTCTTCGCGGCGATAGCCGGGCGTCGACACGTTGGCGATATTGTTCGCGATCACGTCCATCGACTGGTACGCGGCGAGCTGCTGGGAAATCGAAACGAGAAGTGAGTTATCCATGGTCCGCGGTCCTTTCTGGTCCGCAGGTCCAAGACTGCAGCGGTCATGCCAGCCGGAAAGCCGCGGAAATCCTGAGCTTTGCGGAATACGCCGGACGGGGTGCGGCAAACTCTGCCGGGATAAAGCTGCCACCCCGCGCGATTTGAACCAGTCCTTAACCACGTCCGCATACCGTGCATTCACCAAGAGTGACGAGGGCGGGCATGGCCAAGGCAAAGAAGCAGGAAGAAGCAAAGCCGGAAGAGGCGCCGGAGGGCGGCGAAGCCGCGGCCGCGGAACCGAAGCAAGGTTTTGTTAAGAAACTGCTCGGCAACAAGAAGCTGCTGATCATCGCAGCGGCCGGTTTGCTGCTGGTGCTGGGCGGCGGTGGCGCCGGACTCTATTTCTTCGTGTTCGCGGCGCCCAAGGCCGACGCGACCAAGGAGGCGAACGCCGAACCGGTGCCGGTCACCCCGCCGCAAGTCGCGTTCTACGACGTGCCCGACATCATCGTGAACATCCAGAGCGCCGACGGCAGCCCCGCTTATCTGAAGCTCGCCACCTCGCTTGAGCTGAACAATGCCGATGAAAAGGCCGGCATGACGGCACTGATGCCGCGCATCGTCGACCAGTTCCAGGGCTATCTGCGCGAGCTGCGCATCGACGACCTCAAAGGCTCGGCCGGCGTGCTGCGCCTGAAGGAAGAGCTTCTGCGCCGCATCAACGTGGCGGCCGCGCCCTATCACGTGCGGGACGTGCTGCTCAAAGAAATGATCGTTCAGTAGGATCCCATGACCGACGAGACCCAAGCCGCGCCGGAAACCGGCGACGAAGCCGAAGAGTTCGCAGCGCCGCAGACATCGGCGACCGGCGAACGCATCCTGAACCAGGAAGAGATCGACTCTCTTCTTGGCTTCGACGTCAACAACGACCAACTCCAGGACAAGAGCGGCGTTCGCGCGATCATCAATTCCGCGCTCGTCTCCTATGAGCGTCTGCCGATGCTCGAAATCGTTTTCGACCGCCTGGTGCGGTTGATGACGACGAGCCTGCGCAATTTCACATCGGACAACGTCGAAGTCAGCCTCGACAGCATCACCTCGATCCGTTTCGGCGATTATCTGAACTCGATCCCGCTGCCGGCGATCCTCGCCGTGTTCCGCGCGGAGCAGCTCGACAATTACGGCCTCTTCACCGTCGATTCGAACCTGATCTATTCGATCGTGGACGTGTTGCTTGGTGGACGCCGCGGGTCTTCGGCGATGCGTATCGAAGGCCGCCCCTACACGACCATCGAGCGTACGCTGGTGCAGCGCATGATCGAGGTCATCCTTGAGGACATGTGCGCCGCGTTCGAACCGCTGGCGCCGGTGAATTTCTCACTCGACCGCCTGGAGACCAATCCGCGCTTTGCCGCCATCGCGCGTCCCGCCAACGCAGCGATCCTGGTCAAGCTGCGCATCGATATGGAAGACCGCGGTGGCCGCACCGAATTGCTGCTGCCCTACGCGACGCTCGAACCGATCCGCAAACTGCTGTTGCAGCAGTTCATGGGCGAAAAGTTTGGCCGCGACTCGATCTGGGAAAGCCATCTGGCGACCGAACTGTGGTCCACCACCGTCAACATCGACGCCATTCTCGATGAGATGACGATGCCGCTGAACAAGGTGATGAACCTTCAGATCGGCGACACGGTGATGCTGAACGCGACACCGGAAAGCAAAATCGAAATGCGCTGCCGCGGCGTCCCGCTGCTCAAGGGCAAAATGGGCCGCGTCGGGTCTTCCGTCGCGATCAAGGTCGACGAAGCCGTCGAACGCACAGACGCCTCGCGCGCGCTTTAGGAGAATACCATGACAACGATTGCGACCCTGATCATCGAAGGCGGACTGTGCCTGCTGCTCTCGGCGACGCTTGTGTACTGCGTCGTGCTGGAGCGCCGGCTCAAGCTGGTTCGCCAGGGCCAGCAGGAAATGAACGCCACCATCGGCGATCTGAACGCTTCGCTCGCCACCGCCGGCGCATCGCTGCGCGCGTTGCAGGTGGCAGCGGGCACAGTCGGCGAACAACTCGACCGCAAGCTCGCCACTGCGCGCGCGACGATCGATGAACTCTCCCTGGTGGCTGCATCCGGCGAGCGCATCGCGCAGCGCATGGAGCGCACTGTCGACACCAACGCCCAGGCCCGTATCCCGGTGCATCGGGCGAACGGACATCTTCCGTCAGGCAGCGTCATGGGCCGCCTCGACGCGCTGAGGGCCGCACGATGAACACGAGGAAGCTTCGCCTTTTGCCGGCCGTTGTGATCGCCGGCACCGCGCTGCTCGGCGTGAAGGGCTTCGGCCTTGTCCACAGCGCCATGGCGCAGACGAAAGACGGAATTGCGGTCGCGGCGAATATGCCCGGCGACGGTATCGCCGCGCCAAAAGATATCGCCAGCGACGACAGTGAAACCGCCAGCGCCTCCGAAGTCGACGTGCTGACCAGCCTCTCCAAGCGCCGTGCCGAACTCGACGCCCGTGCGCGCGACCAGGCGATGCGCGAAAACGTCCTGGAAGCGACCGAAAAGCGCGTCGATGCGAAGATCGCGGCGCTGAAACTCCTACAGACCCAGATGACGATCCTGCTCGGCCAGCGCGATGCGGAGCAGCAGAAGCAGGTCGCTTCGCTGGTGAAGACCTATTCCGCCATGAAGCCGAAGGATGCCGCGCGCATCTTCGACGGCCTGAGCGACGACGTCCTGGTGCCGGTGGCGCAGCTGATGAAATCCGACGCGCTGGCGCCGGTGCTGGCCGCGATGAATCCGGCCAATGCGCAGAAGCTGACGGTGAAACTCGCGGGACGGCTCAATCTGCCGGATACGGCAGCTGCCACCGCCGCGATGCCGGCACCGCCGACCGCCCTGCCCGCGCCGATCCCGTCGATCGCACCGCAAGCGGCAGCGACGACCACGCCTGCCGATGCGTCCAAGACACCCGGCCAGCAGGCACAGGCGACACCACCTGCGGCCCAGCCCAAGACTCCCGCGCCACAGGCGCCGGCCGCCGCGGGTGCCCATGGCTAAGCGAGCGGCATCGCGCGCACTCCTTTTCGCTCTCGTGCTTTGTGGCACGTGCGGAAGCGCGCGCGCGGATTCGCTCACCACCAACACGTCGAACGGCTATGCCCGGCTTCTGTTCACGATGACGCCGGTGGCGCACGCCGCGGCGTCCGCGAATGGCGGCGTGCTCACGATCACGTTCGACCGCAAGATCTCCGCCGATCCGACGACGCTTGCTCAAAGCCTGCCCGCCTATGTCGGCAGCGTGCATGCCGATGGCGACGGCAAAACGTTCCGCTTTGCGCTCGCGCAGCAGGTGCGTGTGCATAGCAGCAGTTCGGGCGACACGATCGCGATCGACCTCGCGCCCGCGAGTTTCTCCGGCACACCGCCCGATCTTCCGCCGCCGCCATCGAAAGCCGCGGTCGCCGTCGATCCCAATTCGCTCGAGGCGCTGAAAGTGCGCGCTGGCGCCTACAAGAATTTCACGCGCATCGTCTTCGACTGGTCGAAGAACGTTTCCTATGCCGTCTATCCGGGCGCGGGGAAACTGACGGTTCGCTTTGAGACTTTGGCGAAGCCCGATTTCTCCGCCCTCATCCGCCAGTCGCCGCCGTGGGTGAAGAACGCCGCCTGGCATGTCGAAGGCAAAGGCATCGTCGTCGAGTTCGAGACCGATCAGGATTCCGGCTTCCACGATTTCCGCGACGGCCAGCACATCGTGCTCGACGTGCTCGCGCCCAAGACTGACGCCGACGCCTACGCACCGCCGGGCATGGGCAAGGTCAAGCCCACATTGCTCGCCGCCAATGCGCCGGATGCGAAGAAGACCTCCGTGACCGCAGCACAGGCGCAGACCATCGCAGCGACCGCCGCGAAATTGTCGGGCACTGCCGTCGTCACGCCCGCGCCGCCCGCGAAACAAGCACCGCAGGCACCGGCGAAACCCGCGCCGCAACAGGCCGCCGCGGCGACGCCGACGCCCACCGCACCGGCGTCAACACCGGCATCTGCTCCCGCGACCACGCCTGCTTCGACAACGGTCGCTGCGGCCACGCCACTACCAACCGAACCGCTCAACGACGCGCAGGGCAAGCTTACGCGCGACGGCGCGGTGATGACGTTCCCGGGCGCGAGCCGCAAAGGCTCCGCGGTGTTCATGCGCGGCATGACGGCGTGGATCGTGTTGCAGGATGCGCCTGCGCTAGACGCCGCGAAGCTGAAAGCCCAGCTCGGCACATTCCCCGATCAGGTCGATGCCTCCAGCGGCAACAACGTCACGATCCTGCGCCTGACGCTGAAGCAGCCGGAAGAGATCGCCGCCTTCCCGGACGGCTCGAACCTCAAGGTCGTGATCGCGCCGCAGGTGACATCGAATGCGACCGCCATCGGCTTCGCGCGCAACCAGGACGATGCCACGCATTCCTCGCTGAGTACCCTCCTTCCGGGCGCGACGCGCACGCTCAATCTCGTCGATCCGGTTGCCGGCGATGAGCTGATTCTCGTTCCCGCCGCCGCAGGCCGCGCGCAACTGAACGAACGCACCTATGTCGAGTTCGAGGCGCTGAAGACGGCTTCCGGCCTCGTCCTCTCGCCTTATGTCGACGACCTCGCCGTCACCATCAACACGACGCGCGTCACGATCACACACAAGGGCGGCCTGGCACTCACCGCGCCGACGATGCCGGTTGCTGACTCGCCGGCCTCGCTCGCGAACAACGGCGCAGGCGCGTCTTACCTCAACTTCGCCGACTGGTCGCGTATCCAGGGCGGAAGTTTCCTTGCCACCGAGCGCCGCCTGCGCGCGGCCACCGCACGCCTGAAGGTCGAGGACGCCAATCACGCGCGACTCGCGCTGGCGCGGTTCTATCTCTCCAACCATTTCGCTGCCGAGACCATCGGCCTGATCAATCTGATGCAGGCCGCCGACCCGGCGCTGCAGAGCGATCGCCAGCTTCTCGTCATGCGCGCGGTCGCGGATTACGAGATGGGCCGCTATCGCGATGCGCACAATGACATTGCCGGCACCGCGTTCGACGGCGACCGCCACGCGGCGCTGTGGCGCGGCCTGATCGAAACCGCGCTTGAGAACTGGAACGATGCACAGACCGATCTGGATCGCGCCGGTCCCGTAATGCATCTCTATCCCGCGGAATGGCAGGCACAGGTCAGGCTCGCGAGCGCCGAAGCCGCCCTTGGCCGCGGCCACCTGGAGATTGCCGACGCCGCGCTGGCGCGTTTGCCCGACGATCTTCCGCAGCCGCTGATGCTCGACGCACAGCTCCAACGCGCCAGGCTCTACGCCGCCGAAGGCCGCAAGGATGCCGCGCCGTTGTTTGCCGCCGTCGAAAGCAGCGGCAACGAGCGAGAGGCCGCACGCGCCGTGTTCTATCGCATCAATGCGGCGCTGGCCGATGGCTCGATGCAGGCTCCGGCCGCCATCAATGAGCTTGAGAAGCTGCGGTTCCGCTGGCGCGGCGATGCTCTTGAAATGAAAACGCTGCGCAAGCTGAGCGCGCTTTATTTCTCCAAGCGCCATTGGCGCGAGGGAATGCGCACACTCAGGATCGCCGCCAGCAGCTTCCCGAACGACGATATGGCCCGCCAGGCGCAGGACGATATGCGCGCGGCGTTCGTGAACCTGTTCCTGCGCGGACAGGCCGACAAGATTCCGCCGGTCGAAGCGCTGTCGCTGTTCTACGACAATATCGACCTGACGCCGATCGGACCCGATGGCGACGAGATGATACGGCGCATGGCCGACCGGCTGGTCGCGGTCGATCTGCTCGGCCCCGCAGCCGATCTTCTGAAATACCAGATCGACAAGCGCCTCGACGGTGTGGCGCGCGCCCAGGTCGCAGCGACGCTTGCCGGCATCTATCTGCTCGACAGGAAACCCGAGCTCGCGCTCGACGAAATCCGCAACACGCAGATCAGCGGTCTTCCCGACGATGTCGGCCATCAGCGCATGCTGCTCGAAGCGCGCGCGCTCGCCGGTTTGAAGCGTTGGACCGATGCGCTGGACATGGTCTCGGTCGATCAGCAACCCGACACCGCACGTCTGCGCGCGGACATCTACTGGGAAAGCGGCAACTGGGCCCTCGCCGGCCAGGAAGCCGAACAGGCCGTCGGCCAGCACTGGAACGATGCCGGGGCACTGACCGACAGCGACCGCCAGCAGGTGATGCGCGCCGCCGTCGCCTACTCCCTCGCCAATGACGAGACGAGCCTCGACCGCCTGCGCGACCACTTCTCCGCGAAGATGAAACCGACGCTAGACGCCAATGCCTTCAAGGTTGTCAGCGACCGCATCGACGCGCACGGCGCCGCTTTCCGCGATGCAGCCGCACAGATCGCCTCCGTCGATACGCTCAAAAGCTTCATGAAAGACATCCGCGCGCAGAGCGCGGCGGTGCGCACGAACTAGGCGCTGCGCGCTTTTTCTTCAGCGAGCACGGTTTCCAGCCACGTCATCGAACGCGCGGCGAGATTCTCCCAACCGGGTTCTCCAATCAGCCAATGGCTGTGGCCTTTGATCTCTTCGAACCGTCCGCGATAGCGCGATGCGATGCGCGAGACCGTCGATGGTGGATTGATCTTGTCGCCGGAGCCGACGAGGCAGAGCACCGGACATTTTACATCGCTTGCGCGGACATGGCCCGCGCGGCGGAAATCGAAACTCCAGTTCATGATCTCGAACGTCGCCTGTCCCGATTCGGGGACGAATTTCGCGTAGACGGCGCTGCGCGTCGCCTCATCCAGTTTGTCGAGCGAATGCGCCGCTGCGATCTGGTAGCTGGGCGGGATGACCGTGCCGCGATAATCGCCGCCGGAGAACAGCAAGGTCTGCGCCGACGCGATCTCGAACATCGTCGATGGCAGCACGCCCCACGGCGCCGACGGTGCGAGCAGCACACACGCTTTTGCCAATCCTTTCGCCGCCAGCATCTGCGCCAGCAATCCGCCCATCGAATGGCCGACAAGGATCGGCGTCTCATCCAATTCGTGAATCAGCTTTTCCAGATCGGCGGCATAGTCGAGAAGACTGACCATGCCGAGCGCCCGCGGCGGCGTGCGGCCATGATCGTGAAGCCGCAGCGTCGGCGCATGCACGGTGTACGCGCCTTCGAACGGCTTGCGAAAATCGTCGAACGCCCACGCGCCGCAGAACGCGCCGTGGATCATCACTATGGGAGAACGCGAACGCTTGGGCATCAGGTCGGGAACGCCAGGTCGCGGAAGGCTTCGATCACCTTGGTATAAGTGTCGCGCTTGAACGGCACGATCATGCGCGGCAGCGCTTCCATCGCCAGCCACTTCCATTCGCCGAATTCGGGCTCATCGGTCGCGACGTCGATATCGCTGTCCTTGCCGGTGAAGCGCATCGCGAGCCATTTCTGCCGCTGTCCGCGATAGCGGCCCTTGAGCGCCACGCCGACGAGGTGCGCGGGCAGATCGTAGTCGAGCCAGCCATCCATCTCGCGCAGAAGCTCGGCTTTGTTGGTGCCGATCTCTTCCTTGAGCTCGCGCAGCGCCGCCTGTTCCGGGTTCTCGCCCATGTCGATGCCGCCCTGCGGCATCTGCCAGCCTTCGACGGTCTGGTCGATGCGGCGGCCGACGAACACCAGCCCCTCCGCATTGATCAGCATGACGCCGACACACGGACGATAGGGCAGATCCTCATGCCGCACGGTGAGGCCGGAACGCGCCATAAATCTCGCAAAACTCTATTTGGACTGGGTAACTATGGCGGATGCGGGGACCAGAACAAAGCCCCGTCCGGAAAGACCCTGTGCCCAAATTCGCACCCGGTCGATGGTTATCGGGGTGAGCCCGCCGGACCCGGCGGCGAACCCGCGCGCACGGGCACTGCTTTCAAGCGCAGAAAGACGGCGATCGATTTCCATCGCGGTCTGGATCGTGTCGATCTCGGAATCCGCCTGTGCGAACGGCACGCCGACGCGACCGGCGACATCGGCTGCTGCCGAATGGGTCGCCTGACCATTGTCGTAGAACATCAATCCGCGCCGCGCGAGATAGGTCAGCATCGGCTCGAGCGAATTCGCATCCGACATGAAGCGGCCGCCGAGAAGATTGGTTATGCCGGCATAGCCGGAGAAACGGGTGAGCGCCCAAACCAGACGCTCGGTGTTCGCATCCTCGCCCGCGCCGGAACGCAGCGTGTGCGGCCCCGGATCGCTATCGGGAAAATCGTAAGGCTCCATCGGCACTTCGAGCAACACTTCGTGACCTTGCGCGCGCGCCTGGCTGACCCAGTGCTGTGCGTCGCCGGCATAGGGTGCCACCGCGAGCGTGACGCCTGCGGGTAATCCCTTCAGGGCCGCGTCAGTCTGCTTCGCGCTGATGCCGAGGCCACCGATGACGATGGCGATGCGCGGATGACCATCGCTGATCGCGGGCGGCGCGTAGGCGCGCATCGGCGTCGTGCCGTCATCGGCGATGCGCGGCAGCGGACCCATTGGCGTGTTCTCGACCAAAGACGGATCGGCGATCAGCGCGCGGCCGGAATAGACCTGTTGCGTCACCGGCTGTGAGGCCGTCTGCGGTATCTGCGCCTGATCGGTGAGGCCTTGCGTCGGCGCAGCGGTTTGCGGTGCTGCAGCTGCGGCAGGCTTTGCGGCGAATTTCGGTTTGGCGGCCGGGGATGGCAGATCGATCGAGACGACGGAATCGCCCGCGTGCGGATTGCCGAAGAAGGTGATCCCGGCGCCCGCGACAATCAGCAGGATGAAGAACGTGAGATAGGCCAGCGCCAGGGGGTGCGGCCCCCGGCGCGCGCCAGCGTCCATGGAGCTAGTGGCAGCCATGGACGCATAGAGCCCGAAACATGGTTACGCGCTGGTTAATTTCCAGCCTAGTCGGCCTTGGCAGCCGTCTTGGTGTCCTTGGTCGTGACCGCGCTGACGGTGGTCTGGCCGCGGAGGAGATCGAGCGCATAGGAGAGCTGGAAGTCATCGTACTTCTTTCCCGGCGCGGGACGATACACCTTGGCATCCGGCTTCTTGATGACGGGCTCGCCGATCAGGTGGCCAGGGAGATCGGCCTCCGTCGGACGCGCGATCTTCGGCACCTGCTCTTCGTCGCCCTGCGCCACCATGATGTCGGGGATGATGCCCTGAGCCTGGATCGAGTGGCCGGACGGCGTGTAGTAGCGCGCCGTCGTCAGACGCAGCGCGCCGCCGGTTTCGCCGAGCGGGATGATCGTCTGCACCGAGCCTTTGCCGAACGAGGTCATGCCGACCACGATCGCACGCTTGTGATCCTGCAGCGCACCGGCGACGATTTCCGACGCCGAGGCGGTGCCGCCGTTCACCAGCACGATGACCTTCTTGCCGTCGGTCAGGTCGCCGGGATGCGCATCGTAGCGCTGCGTATCGTCGGGATGACGGCCGCGCGTCGACACGATCTCACCCTGGGTGAGGAAATCGTCGGAGACCTGGATCGCCTGATCGAGCAGGCCGCCGGGATTGTTGCGCAGATCGAGGATGTAACCCTTGATGCCCGGGCCGATCTGGCGCTTCAGCTCGCGGATGCCCTTTTCCATGCCGCTTGCCGTCTGCTCGTTGAAGCCGGTGAGACGCAGATAGGCGACATCGCCGTCACGGTGCCACTTCGCGCTGTCGACGCGGATGATCGCGCGCGCCAGCGTGATATCGATGGGCTTCTTCTGCCCCTGGCGCATGATCTCGAGCGTGACTTTCGAGCCTTCCTTTCCGCGCATCTTGTCGATGGCGGCATTCAGATCGAGCCCCTGGATCGCGGCGCCGTCGATGGCGACGATGAAGTCGCCCGTCTTGATGCCGGCCTTGGCAGCGGGCGTGTCGTCGATCGGCGAGATGACCTTGATGAGGCCATCTTCCATCGTCACTTCGATGCCGACGCCGCCGAACTCACCCTTGGTCTGAATCTGCATGTCGGCATAGGCCTTCGGATCCATGTAGCTCGAATGCGGATCGAGGCCCGTCACCATGCCGTCGATGGCGGCGTTGACGAGTTCGCTGTCCTGCACCGGACGCACGTAATTCTTTCGGACGGTATCGAAAGCCTGGCTGAAGAGATCGAGCTGGCGGTAGGTCGACATGTCGTTGGCGCCACGCGCTGCGGGCAACAGACCGAACGCGGCACCACCGAGCAAAATGCCGAGGCCAACATACGCAACTGGTTTCATGATCTCTGAGCCTTCCTTAAGTCCGCTGCCATCCAGGGGGCCGGACTGGTACCATGCCCGCTTTGTCGTAACTCAAAGTATAATCGCATGTCCTGGCCGGATTTGGGCATGATTCCGACAGGTTCGCCCGCCAGCACCTCGTCATTTGGACGCACATCCACGCGGCCAAGCCCAGCAAGGACGAGATCGTATCCAGCGGTTAACTCCAAGATCAAGACATAGCCGGTCTTATGGTAAGGACCCGCGAAAAGAACCTGGGAGTCGGCCGGCGCGATCACCCGCGCCCCCGGCGAAACCGCATAAGTCAGCCCTGGCGCGCGCGCGCCGCCCACGCCCTCCATGCCGCCGGGAACCTGCATTCCCACGACCGGCTTGATGAGCGAACGCGCCTGTAAAACGCCCGGCGGGCCGCCCTTTTGGGCGGTGACTTCGACGACAGATTTCTGGTCCGGCAATTTGCGCAGCTGCGCGACCTTGGCGAGCAGCGCCTGCAGATCGGCGGCGGCGGTTGCGGCCTGCGAAAGTTTCGATTCCAGATCGCCATAGCGGCTCGACGCCGCATCGGCCTCGACGCGTTTCGTCGCGAGAAGTTGATCGAGTTCCGTGCGCGCGGCGCGAAGTTTCGTTGCGTTTTTGACACCTTCGGCGCGGCGCTCGATCAGGGTCGCACGTGTGTGCTGCAATTCCGCGATCCGATGCGCGAGCGCGGCAGCGGCGTGATAGACGTTCGGCGCCGATGCGCCGATCAGCATCGCACTGCGCGCGGCGCCGAGCGCATCGTCGGGCCTGAGCACGATGGCCGGCGGCATGTCGTTCTGCATGCGCTCCAGGATCGCGAGCAGCTTTTCGACGGCGACACGGTCGCGCGCGAAGCTCGCCGACAGGCGCGCATCTTCGCTTTCGAGATGGGCGATATCGGAATCGAGCTGGACCTTCTCGGCTTCAAGATCGACGACGCGCGCCGCTGTGGCGATGAGCCGTTGTTCCAGTGCGCGCGCCTCCGCTTTCAGCGCATCGCTTTTCTGCCTGGCGTCGATGACGGCCGGGCGGTCGTGAACGATCTGGTTCTTGAGCGCGTCGAACTGCTCCTTGGTCGAGGGAAGCTTGCTCGCGTCCTTCGCCGGGATCGCGTGACTCAAATCCTGCAGCGGTTCGGGCGGCGGCGGAGGTTTTACCGCGGCCTGCTCTTTGGCGCGATGCGCGGGCTTTTCCGTCTTCGCGGATTGCGCGGGCGCGTGATGTTTCGGATTCGGTTTCGGTGCGGGAGGATTGGGGTGCGTGGCCGCGAACGACACGAAGCCCGCAAGCAGAACCGCGCCGAACCGGACGGACTTCATCCCGTCTGCGCTTTGACGACGCCGATGCGGCGCGCGAGTTCTTCCGGGTCTATCAGATAACGCGTCTCCACGGACTTGAACGCGCTGTCGAGCCGATAGGCCTTGGGCACGCCGGTCGGCACATCCATGCCGGCGATGTCGTCGTCGCTGATATTCTCAAGATGCTTGATGAGGGCGCGCAGCGAATTGCCATGCGCCGCGATCAGCACGCGTTTTCCGGCCTTCAGTTGCGGCAGGATCGTGCCTTCCCAATAGGGCATCACGCGCGCGAGAACGTCTTTCAGGCTTTCGCTGCGCGGAAGATCGTCGGCGGTGAGCCCCGCATAACGCGGATCGGCCTTGGGATATTCCGGCGAATCGAGATCGACCGGCGGCGGCGGCACGGCGTAGGAGCGGCGCCAGATCGCGACCTGCGCATCGCCGAATTCCGCGACTGCTTCTTTCTTGTTCCGGCCCTGAAGTTGACCGTAATGACGTTCGTTGAGCCGCCAGTGCTTGATCACCGGCAGCCACATCTGATCCATCTCTTCCAGCGACAGCCACAGCGTCTTGATCGCGCGGCTGAGCAGCGAGGTGTAGGCGATATCGAAGCGCAGCCCCTCCGCCGCCATCGCGCGGCCGCCATCGCGTGCCTCACGCTCACCCTGTTCCGTCAGCCGCACATCGCGCCAGCCGGTGAAGAGATTCTTCTTGTTCCACTCACTCTCGCCATGGCGGAGGAGGACGAGTTGGTAGGGGGATTCCTGGCTCAAATGCATGCCCGCGGAGGTGTTGAATCGAACTGCAAATTAGGAAGCGTGGACGGCCTTGTCCATGATGCGGATGACCCCACCGGAAACGCGCGCTTTGTGCGATGGCCTAGCCGCTGACGCGGTCCGAAGGAGTGGCATTGCCGTCGCCCGGTTTCACCCGCGCTACTTCGCGGCCGAGCTGCCAAACCTCGATCGTGTCTTTAGAGCGTAGTTTCTGTGCGGCTTCCAGCGCCTCAAGGTCACCGCGGAATTTGCGATCCTCGGAGCGATACACGTGGCCGGTCTCATCCAGAAAGAAAAACTTGTATTCCGACATTCGCGGCTCCCGCTTCGAGCAAGAGCGCGGGCACCGTTCTGAAAAGTGTCCCTGATGTCTCTCAAGCGCCGGCGCCCTGAGCCCTGCCGGCGACCGAAAGATTTTACACCCTCAAGCCTGTTCGCAGGGCGCTTTCTCGGTCTGATTGCGTACCCCGTATCGCGCCCGGCCCCAATTCCGTGTTGGCCTGGTTTGAAACAAAACGTGAACATCATAAACCTTGAACGACCTTCTGGCATCCCCAAATCGGTCCGGCGTTGTGCGCGGAGGAGCGATGGAGGCTCTGCATCGGTGCTGGTTGACGGCACGTTTTGGCGATCCCGAAGCATGGCTGAATTGAACCGCTCACCATGAAACATCAGGTTCAAATGGGCAGCGCGGGGAATATTCGGGAAAAACAAAAAACGAATGTGGAGTGTGAAATGGGCAGAAAGCGGAGGGGGTACCCCCTCGAGAATTTGAGGTTCGAATGGGCAAAGCTGCCGGGAAAATCCTGCCTACCTCACCGAAAAGCCGAGGGTAGACCTTCGTAAGCCACTGTTACTATTCATAATTCCTCGGGAGAAAGGAGGCACAGAACTGGCAAGGAGGACAGCGTCATATAAAGAGCAGAACCCGCTCATGCTGTTGCCGCGCGCCCTGATCGTCCGTTTCGCCGCCTTTCTGAGCCTTGCCCTGCTGGCGTTAAGCCCGCAGCAGGCCGTCGCCTATTCCCGGGTCAAGGACCTCGTCGATATCGACGGCATCCGCGACAACATGCTGGTCGGCTATGGCCTGGTCGTGGGCCTGAACGGGTCGGGCGACAGCCTCAAGAACGCACCGTTCACCCAGCAGACCCTGCAGACGATGCTGGAGCGCATGGGCGTCAACACCCGCGGCCAGACGATGCAGACCAAGAACACCGCCGCGGTGATGGTGACGGCGAACCTGCCGGCCTTCGCGGCGCAAGGCACGCGCATCGACGTCTCGGTCAGCGCGCTCGGCGATGCCAAATCGCTTCAGGGCGGTACGTTGCTCGTCACCACGCTGTTCGGCGCCGATGGCCAGATCTACGCGCTGGGCCAGGGCCCGGTCGCGATCGGCGGCTTCACCGCTTCAGGCGATGCCGCGAGCGTCACGCGCGGCGTGCCGACCGCGGGCCGCATCGCCAACGGCGCGATCGTCGAGCGCGAGATTCCGTTCTCGCTCGCGAGCGAAAAGAACCTGCGCCTGTCGCTGCACAACCCCGATCTCACCACGGCGACGCGCATCGCCGCTGCGGTGAACAACTTCATCGGCCAGAACATCGCGGAAGCGAGCGATCCGTCGACGGTGCATCTGAATGTGCCCGACACGTATCCGAAGGGCGTCATCGGCCTCCTCACCGATGTCGAACAGGTCAAGGTCGATCCCGATCAGCCGGCAAAAGTGATCATCGACGAGCAATCCGGCGTCATCGTGATGGGCTCCGATGTGCGCATCTCCACGATCGCGATCGCGCAGGGCAACCTCACGATCAAAGTCACGGAGACGCCCGAAGTCAGCCAGCCCGGTCCGTTCTCGAAGGGTGAAACCACGACGGTGCCGCGCACCAACATCCAGGTCGACGACAGCAAGGGCAACAAGATGGCCGTGCTGAAGACTGGCGTCAGTCTGCAGAGCCTGGTCGATGGATTGAACGCGCTCGGCGTCGGCCCGCGCGACATCATCTCGATCCTGCAGGCAATCAAAGCCGCCGGCGCCCTGCAGGCCGACATCCAGGTGATCGGCTGATGAGCGCTGGGACCGACATCCAGATCCAGAGCGCGATGACGCTGGCGCAATCCGCGCCGGTGCAGGCACCGCGATCCGCGACGACACTCGGTGGCGCGAAGAAAGTTGCCGAGCAGTTCGAAGGCGTCCTGATGTCGCAAATGCTCAACGAGATGTTCGAGGGCATCAAGACCGATGGCATGTTCGGCGGCGGCCAGGGTGAGGAGATGTTCCGCTCTTTGATGGTCGATGAATACGGCAAGCAGATCGCCAAGCAGGGCGGCATGGGCCTGACCAGCGCGATCACCAAACAGCTTCTGTCGCATCAGGAGGTCGCGCAATGACCGCGACGCCCGACGAACAGCGCATCGAACGTCTTCTGTCGATGGCCGCGCGCCTGATCGAAGCATTGGAATCCGACATCGCATCGCTCAAGGCCGGCAATCCGCGGGCGCTGCGCACCATCGATCCGGAGATTCAAAAGCTGTCCGCGCTTTACAGCCGCGAGGCCGCCGGGCTGAGTCCGAAGACGGCCGCAAGCGCGCCGCTGGAATTGCGCAAGCGCCTGTTCGAGGCGACAAAAAAATTCCGCGAACTTCTCTCGGCGCAGACGCGCTTGCTGATGCGCCTGCGCACTGCGAGCGAAGGCATGATCCGCGCGGTCGCCGAAGAAGTCGAACGCAAGAACGCGCCGCTGCGCACCTATGGCGCGACGCCGGCTCAGGCGCCGCGCTCGAGCGGAGCGATGCTCTACAACAGCGTGGTCTAGTGCATTCCGCTTGCGTGCATCAGCTCGGCCTCGAGGTTCGCCGCGAACATCGCCCAGCGATCGGCAAGCGCGAGATATTGCTCGCGAATAACGGCCTCGCCCGTCGCCCGTGCACGCGCGCGAAGCATGTCCGCTTCAATCCGGAACGCAGCGGCGCGGCTCATCGCATCCATATGCGCGTTCGACAAATTGCTGCCGGAGTTCACGACTGCGACGTTTCCTGCCGAATGGTTTCTGCGAGCCGATGAAGTTGTTGCCCTGCTGCTCATGACCAAAGGGTAATATTCCTCGATCCGCATAATTTCACAGACGGGCGACAGAGTTTTGTCAGAAGTCCGTGAAGTTTGTCGCGAAACATATCGTTCCCGCGGATTTGATCGCGCATTGGCCATGTTGATAGCCATGCAAAATCCGCAGAGCCTGACTTAAGTTAAGCTGACCGTGGACGTGTCGCTGGTGCCGCTGAACATGCTGAGGGCAAGCGAATAGTTCGCGATCTGCGACTGGAGATATGCCGTGGAGGTTCCCGAAGTCGTGGAACTCGACGTCGAGGCGGTGCTGCTGGACGCGGGCATGTTCTCGGTCTGATAGATCTTCTGGATCGTGCTCAACGCGGTCAGCAATTGCGCGCGCGCGGCGCCTCCGCCGGACGCCGTCGAGATGTCCGTGTTTTCCGGCAGGCCCAATCCATAGGCCGTCTTGGTCGTGGTCGAACTCGACGATGAGGTGGACGATGTGCTGCTCGCCGCGCCCGTCAGGGTTTGCGGGCTCAGCCCCAACCGCGACAGCGCGTCCGAATTCGCCGGGCCGCTGATGAGCGTCGCCGTCACGCCGGAATTGATCGCGATCTTCAGCGTCTCGCCGGATGCACCGTACGAGATGGAAGCTTTGCCCGCGTTCTGAAGTTCGACGTTTATCTTGTCGACCAGCGTGGACAGCGTCTCACCCTGATCGATGGTGATCTTCGCAGTGCGTGTGCTAGCACCCGCAATCTGGATGCTGAAACTGTCGCCCGCTCGGAGCGTCGTCGATTGCGTGAGATCGACCGTCTGATTGGATGTGATCTGTCCGCGCGGCAGGCCGAGCGCATCGAGCACGCTGGCGCCCTGGCTGTCGAACGCCACGCCCTGGCCCGTCGAGGTGCCGTCGGCCCCGCCATACTGCTTGGTCCACTGGATCGAGCCGTCGGGGTTGAGCGCGCTGACGAACATGTTGTCGACGGAAGGAATGTTCCGGGACTGACCGGCAAACGTGCCATTGGTCGTGCCTGCAAGGTAGATTGTGCCATCCGATCCCACGGTCACCGCGTTGCCCTTGTCGCTGGTGCCGGTGCCGACATAGGTGACGGTGTTCGCGGTCGCCGTCGTTCCGGAGTCTGTAATGTTGAAGACGAAGGCGTCGGTACCGCCAGAGCTCGCATTCGCGACGGTCGCCTGACCTCCGGCGGTGAGGTTCGCATTCGACGTCGTGCCGGCGACATAGACCTGACCGTTTGAAACCGTGATGCCGCCGATCGATCCGCCAGCCTGCAGTGCGCCGAGATCTTCCTGCCAAACCGGCGCCTGCGTCGCATCGCCGTTGGCATATTTCGACACGATCGCATGGCCGTTGACCACGCTGGCGACCATCAGGCCGCCATCGGATGTCGTCGCGGTCGCAGCCGTCGTGTCGGTCCCTGACGAACCATACTGCTTTTCGTAGACTACGTTGCCTTTGCTATCGAGCTTGGCGAGGTAGGCGTCAGCGCCGCCACTGCTGGTCTGCCCCGCGCCGATCACGCCACCGCTGACCTGGCCGCCGATATAGACATTTCCCGAGGCATCGACGCTGACCGCGGCAGCCTGATTGTTGGCGAGCGTCTGAATCTGTTTCGCCCAGGTCTGCGTGCCGGTGGCGCTATATTTTGCAACGAAGCTATCGGTATTGCCGTCCGAGACGGCGGTCTGCATCACAGTGCCGGTTGTCGATCCCGCGACGACCACGCCTCCGGTCGGATCCAGCGCCAGAGAATATGCCGACGCAGTCCCGGCACTGCCGAGCATCTGCGTCCACACGACGTTGCCGGCGGAATCGTATTTGGTGAGATAGGTATCCTGCGTGCCCTGATTGAGCTGGTTTCCAAAATCGCCCGTTGCATTGCCGACGACATAGACGTTGCCGCTGGCATCTATGACCGTCGACTGCGCCGTCGTGAGTCCACTCGTAGGGTTTTCGGTGGCGCTGAACGCGCTTGTTTGCGAACCGGAAAGATCGGTCAGCTTTACCAGGCGGCCCTGCTGATCCGCGGTCTGATCGTCCGTTGTCGTTGTCACGCCGCTGTTGCCGGCGACATAGAGCGCAGGCGTGGCGCTCGGCGCAGACAGCGTGATTGTCTCGGATCCGGAAGGCGCGACTTCCATGCCGTAGGAGGCATTGTCCGGATCGTCGATCGTCCCTTTGGTGATGGTACGGTGGAAGCGCGATGAGAAGCCGTCGCTGGAGAGCTGCTGGTTGATATAGGAAATGACATTGTCGAGCGTGAGCGGTCCACTCACCTTGGACAGATCGATGGGAACGTCCGTTGTCGTCCCGCCCTTCTTGACGGAAACGGTGAAGCTCTGGCTTGTGCTAAGCCCGGGAAGTGGATTTGACAGGTTGTCGTTGCTGGTAAGCGTGCGCGTGTCGTAGGTGAAGCTTCCGAATGAAACGCCGACACTGCTCGTCGCCGACGAACTCGGCTCCGACGCCTGCAGCGTAAAATTATTGAAGGTGGTGTTCGAGATATAGTCTTGGACCTGCTGAAGCCCCTGCTGAAATCGCGTGTTGAAGCCGGCCATTTGTCCCGCGGTCATGCCGTCGCGATTTGACATGCTGGCGAGATAGGAAAGATTGTTGACTGCAGTGTAGAGGGCGAAGAGCTTCTGGTTGTCCTGCTCTGTCGCGGCATCTGTCGAGGTACCCGCTGAAAGCGGCACATTGCTGGTGTCGACGAAATTCGTGATGCCGAGAACCTGCGCGTCGCGGGCTTGCTGCGCGGGAAGCGTCGTTTCCCAGGGCGGTACGTCATTCGCCGTGGCGCTGTTCTGTGCGGCGGCCAAAGCAGTAGCGCTCATCGTCGATGGCGCCACCGGCATCTTCGACTGGTAGTAGCTCAGCAGCGTCGACGAATCGAAGCCGATAATGGATGTTCCTGTACTCATGCGCTCCGCACCGGTGTGAAACAATCGCCCGACGGGCGTTAATAGCCCGCTAAGCCGCGGCGATTTGTGCTTAACGCGCCGTTAAACCGGACTGCGCGACAACAGCGCCATGACCGCAGCGGCGCGCACCTACGAAGACGGCCTGAAGCTTTCAGCCCAGGGGCGGCATGCGCTTGCGATCAAACGCTATGAACAGGCCCTTGTTCAGGCGCCGAACGACGCGCGGGTGTTGTTCGCGCTAGGGAATACCGCACGTGCGCTGGGCCTTGCGCGGCCGGCTGAGGAGTTCTTCCGCCGGGTTCTGTCGCTGGAGCCGGAGCGGATCGAGGCCCTCGTCAACCTCGCTAACCTTCTGAGATCACAAGGCGATTTCTCTTCTGCCGCCGCCCTGCTCACGCCGGCCCTTTTTCGCAATCCTACGAGTTCCGAGTTGTGGCTGACCCTGGGCTCCGTCCATCGGGAGATCGGCGACCAGGCTGAAGCCGTCAGGCACTATCGCGAGGCACTTTCCCACAGGCCGAACTATCCGCAGGCCCTTGGCAATCTCGCGGATCTCATCGCTGACGATGGAAAGATCGAGGAGGCGCTCGCGCTGTACGACCGTGCGCTGCGCACCGACAAGGACAACGCACAGGCGCGTCTCAACCGCGCGGTGCTTCATCTATGCCTGGGAAACCTGAAAGAGGGCTGGCGAGACTATGCCGCACGACTGAAGCTCCCGGGAAAAGTACCGGTTCCGGATCACAAGCTGCCGCGTTGGAATGGGGAGTTGCTCAAACGCCAACGCCTTCTGGTCACCGCCGAACAGGGTGTCGGCGATCACCTGATGTTCGCGAGCATGATGCCGGACCTCGCCGAGCGCGCCGCGCGCGAGGGGGGAAGCGTTATTCTGGAATGCGAGCCGCGGCTCACATCCCTGTTCGCCCGTTCATTTCCTTCGACAACGGTCAGACCCTGGGATTCCGAAACGCGGGGCGGCATACCGCTGACCCATTACGGCTGGCTGAAAGGCGTCGGCGGTGCCACGCGCTTTACCGAGATGGGAACGCTGGCGCGCCATCTGCGACCCACCGTCGCTTCGTTTCCGAGTCCGAATACCTTTCTCGTTCCAGATTCCGGCGAGGTCGCGCGCTGGCGCGAGACGTTCGGCAGCGCCATCGGCATCTGCTGGCGCAGTGGAAAGGCCGGCGGTCATCGCGCACTACAATATGCGCCTCTGGAGTCCTGGGCTGCTTTCCTGCGCACATGGACCGGCACTGTCGTGTCGGTGCAATACGATGCGACGCCCGATGAAATTGCCGCGCTCGAAAGTATGAGCGGCCGGAAGATTGTCGTACCCCATTGCATAGATCAGAAGAATGAACTGGATCGGGCCTGCGCACTTCTTTCCGCGCTCGACGCCGTGATCAGTGCGCCTACGGCTGTATCCTGGCTGTCGGCAGGGGCCGGCGTTCCGACCTACAAGGTTTTATACGACAAAAGCTGGACCGGGTTTGGGAAGAATTACGAGCCGTTCGGGCCATCCTGCATCTGCGTCATGCCGAAAAACCGTGGCGACTGGACGGACGGCTTCGCGCAAATCCACGCTGCGCTCAGCCAGCGGCCTTCACAGTCTTAGCTGTACGCTTCGCTTGAAGCGCCGCCGACAGATCGGCTGCAATACGCGCAGCCCCCTGACCGTCGATCGTCATCAAACCGGCAGCGTGCATCTCACGCCGGCGTGACGGATCACCAAGCATCGACCACACCGACTTGGCGATGCGATCGTCGCTGACGTCCTCGGCGATGCCCAGCGAAACCCCCATGCCCCCGTATTCGAAAGCCGATGCCGACAGCGCGTGATCTTCGGTCAAACAGAGATAAAGCGCGGGCACTCCGAACGAAGCGAGCTCATAGGCCGTGACACCGAACGCGGCCAGTGCGAAATCCGCGGATGCGTATTCGTTCGCCAGATCGTCGGCACCTTCGATGGTCTCGAAATTGGATTTCAGCTTTACGATTGCGCTGGCGACTTTCTCTCGATCCGCCACGCCCGGCCCGATGACAAAGCGTGCGCGGAAAATCGGATCGAGCCGCGTCAAAGCACGCGCCGTCCGCATCGTCAGCCCCAGCGGATCGCTACCACCCATGGAAACCAGCAAAGTCGGGCGCGGCGAGACCGGCTTGCGGCGCGCAGCACTCATGTCCAATCCGAGCAACGACCACTGCCAGCCGACCCGCGCCGCACATTGCGATCCGCTCCAGTCGAGCCGCTCTGCCTGCGGCACGGGCGGATAATATGCGAGGTCTGCGGCCAGCCTGCGCTCGGATCCATCGTCAATGACCGCTGTCACAGGAATGTTTCGGGAGAGCGATTCGATCTCGGATTGCGGCGGACCTTCTCGGCAATCCAGCAGAAGGAAATCGGGATGCTTGGCTTCGACCAGCGCGGAGAGTCTTCCCGTACAATTGTCGATCAGTTCCGCTTCGAAACCCGCGCGGCGGATGGGGAGGACGGCGTCCGCAGTGCCATGCACGGCGAAGATCGCACCGATCCCCTCACGGTCGCGGAGTGCCCGTGCAAGCGCGACCATGCGCTTCACATGGCCGTACCCGAACTGACCACCACCATCACAGCGGATGAGCGCGAGCCCGCCGGCAACCGCCAACTGCTTCTGACGAACGTGGCCGTTCAAAGCGCGCAAGCCTGGCTCGCGATCCAGCAATTGCAACAGGTCGCCAAGCGATGCTTCGCCGGCCTTCGCATCCATGCGCGCATGCACGGCTTCGACGAACGCGAGATCATCGGGCGTATCTATGGTTAGCCTGCCGCCCTCGCGCGCAAGAGGCGGAAACGATTTTGCGCGCGCGATCGGAACAAAATCCGGATGGAGCTTGAAATAGCCGGTGACGTGCTCGCGCGCGACAGGGTCGTCATGCGCATCCATCATCAGCTTGTCGAGTGCACGGCGCGTCAGAGGATCGACACCTTCATGCGCGGTGATCGCGCCATCTTCGAGCAGCACATAGTCCCCGCCCTGCTCGATCATGGAAGCGACAAGGTGATCGACAAAACTCGCATCGATGAACGGTGCATCCGAAGAGACGCGTACAATGATGTCGGCATCAAGTGCCTCAGCCGCGAGTGCAAAACGCGCCAGCACGTCATCTTCGGGCCCACGGACGACGGTGATGCCGTGTTTCTGTCCAAATTCGACGATGGCATCGTCCCGCGCATTGGTGGTGGTCGCGACGGCAATGTCCTCGACGAGATGTGATGCCTGCAAGCGATGGACGATGTGCCAGAGCAGCGGCTGACCGGCGATCGGCTTCAGCACCTTGCCGGGCAGACGTGTCGAACCCATGCGCGCCTGAATGACGGCGACGATGCGCAGATGCTCGCGGGTGTTCAAGCGGCGGGCTCCCAAGCGGCGCGGATATGACGAAGCGGACGCATTCCATCCACCGGATCGGCACGCCAATCGCGGTCGGAAAGCTCCGATGGCTGTGGACCCTTGTAACCGGCACCGTCCGCGACAAGGCTTTCACGGATGCGCGCAATCACCGGTGCAATCTCCTCTGGCAGCCAGCAATGGCCTGAAGCGTATTCCGCGCCTTCACCATCGAGATCAAGATGGAATTCCACTGCGCGCGCATTCCAGCGATGGACTGCGCGCTCGATCACCGCGGGGCGGCGCGTGTGATCGGACCAGCCGACCGGATACCCTGTGGCTTCGCGTATCGTTTCAAGCGCCGACAAATTCGCTTCACTGGCCGGCGTCGGATAGGCCGATACGCAATGCAGCAGCGTGACGTCGTTCGCGCCGGTGTCTTTCAGCGTTGTCGCGGCATGAACGATTTCGTCCATCGTCGCCATTCCTGTGGAAAGCACGACGGGCTTTCCCGTGCGCGCGCAGGTTTTCAAAAGCTCGTCCACGAGCAACTCATAGGACGCGACTTTGTAGAACGCGACGAACGGACGAAGCTCCTCGACCGCTTCCAGATAAAACGGCGTGCAGGAGAACTGGATACCGCGTTTCAAACAGTGTTCGGCAAGCGGGGCAAGATGCGCGCGCGGCAATTCCCATTCGCGGCGCGCGCGGTGTTTTTCGCTGCGGCTGAGGATTTCCGGCGCGAACATGCGGTCGATCTTGAACAGCTGAAACTTGACCGCATCGCAGCCCGCATCTGCCGCGGCATCGACAAAAGCGAGCGCGCGGCCGAGATCGCGGCCGTGATTGCTCGACGCTTCAGCGATGAAAAACGGCTCGCGTCGCATGAATCGCACCCTTTCGTCCTTAACCGTTTCTAAAGCCTGTTTGGCTAAGAGACGGTTAACGAGGGAAAATCATGGGCGAACCGTCAGCCGAAACAGCCGTCGATTGGCAGGGGCACCGCGGAGCATTGCTCACGCATGCCAAAGGCTACGACATTCTCGATTGCCGCGCCTGCGGCTTTCGTCATGCGGTGCCGCTCCCCGAACCCACGACGCTCGAAAAGGCCTATCGCGACGAATACTACGCCGACGAAAAGCCGACATTCCTTGCTCACGCGGGCGAAGATCAGGCTTGGGCCGAGTTGGCCCAGACTGATCGTCTTGAGATCTTCGAGCGCGTCCTGGAGCAGCCGCGGCGCCAACTTCTCGACATCGGTTCTGGTCCCGGTTTCTTCCTGAAGACCGCACAGGCACGCGGCTGGGATGTGACCGGCATCGAGCCGTCGCGCCAAGCAGCAGCCCACGCGCGCGGTCTCGGCATGCGTGTTGTGGAAGGATTCTTTAACGCAGACAGCGCGCCAACACTCGGCCGCTTCGATGTCGTGCACATGAACAACGTGCTGGAGCACATTCCCGACCCGGTCGCCTTGGTGTCACTTGCGCGCGATCTGGTGAAGCCGAGTGGTGTCGTTTGCATCAATGTTCCCAACGATTTTTCGCCCTTTCAGCTTGCAGCGAGCGCATCGCAGAGCGCACGGCAGTGGTGGCTCGCGCCCCCGCATCATCTGAATTATTTCGATTTCACCTCGCTTTGCGGGCTTGTCGAGCGCCTCGGGATGAGGGTGATCGAGCGCACCACGAGTTTCCCAATGGAAGCCTTCGTGATGATGGGCGATAACTACATCGACGATCCGGCTCTCGGCCGCGCCTGCCACACCCGGCGAAAGAAGTTCGATCTGGCACTGGAAACCGCAGGCCTCAGATCGGTCCGCCGTGCCTTCTATCGCGCACTCGCCGAACAGGGCATCGGCCGCGAGGCTGTCGTCATCGCGCGCGTGCCGTGAGCGCGACGCCATTCTTCATCGTCTCCAGCGGCCGTTCGGGAACGGCCATGCTGCACAAGGCTTTGTCGGCGGCCGGCAATGTCCAGATGCATCACGAGTACATGGTGAACATCGTTCAGCCACTCGCGATCCGCCGATACCTGAACCTGGCTTCGGCATCGAACGCATTGGAAACACTGGAGGATTGCCATGTGAACGCTGTTCGCCACAGCGATGCCGCGTACTGGGGCGACTCGTCCAACAAACTGTCCTGGCTCATTCCTGAACTTGCGGAATTGATGCCGGCGGCGCGGTTCGTTCACCTCGTTCGCGATGGCCGCAAAGTTGCGAGCTCCTATTTCCACAAGCTCGGGGACGAGTGTTACGACGACCGCTCCAACGCGTTCATGCAGGCGCATTACGACGATCCGGCACTAGTGCCGGCGCCGCCGCCAGAGAAGAAATACTGGTGGCCGGTGCCGCGCCATGACGATCCGCTAGCCCAGGATTTCCGCGGGTTCGACCAATTCGAACGCATCGCCTGGCACTGGTCGGAGATCAACGCCGTCATTCTGGACTCCGTGGCGAAGCTGCCGCCAGAACGGCACCTGTTCGTCCGCCTCGAAGACCTTCTGGCCTCGCCCGCGCTGGTGCGTTCGATGTTCGAATTCATCGGGCTTTCCTATCGTGACGAGCACTTCGCGATATTCGCGCGGCCGCACAATGTGAACCGGCCTGAGGATCATCCGCTCACACCTGCACAACGCGCGGCGTTCGACCGCATCGCGTCGCCGATGATGGAGCGCCTCGGTTATGCAGAACGTGCCGAGTATGTAGTGAATTATTAACGCTGATCGGCGGAAGATGGTTACCGGATCCTTCCGGAATCTGTCCCATGACCGAACTCTGCGATCTTTGCCGGCGCGACGCCCTCGAATTCGTTTACCAGCCAGATCAGTCGACCCGCGGCATCAGCGTGCATCTCTGCAAGCATTGCGGGCTCGTGCAGAGCCTGCCGCGCATCGACCGCGATAAGCGCGCGCCCGCGGCAGTGTCGAGCGGCGCCGATTGGGGCAATGTCCGTTATGGCAAAGGCTTCCGCACCAAGATCGCGCTCGATGCCATTGCGCATCATACCAATCTGCATTCAGACATCGCACTGCTTGATGTCGGTTCGAACCGCGGCAGTTTCGCGAAGGCGTTTCTCGCTGCGTCATCTAACGCGCACATCGTTGCCGTCGAGCCGGATGAACGTTTCGCGCAAAGCTGCGCCGACCTTGAGCGCACCGAACTGATCCAGTCGCGCATCGAAGACACAGCGCTGGAAAGCAACCGCTTCGATGTCGTCCATTCCTGCCACACCATCGAACATGTGGCACATCCGGCAGAGGTTCTGGCCGATCACTGGCGGGTTCTGAAGACCGGCGGGCTTCTGGTACTCGATGCCCCGAACATCGCGCTGCTCGGCTCCGACGACATCGTCGAGGAATGGTTCATCGACAAGCACCTTTATCATTTCTCCGCCCGCACGCTCGGCCGCATGATCGAAGCCGCAGGGTTCGAAATTATTCAGCATCCCGATTTGAACGACCGCTCCAATCTTCTGTTTGTCGCACGCAAGAAAGCCTTCGGCGCCGTGCAGATTGTCAGCGACTGGAACGAAGCGGATGACGCGGAAGAACTCATCGCCAGCTACGGTGCAACACGCGCCCGCAACCTGATGGCGCTGACCGCCGTTGCCGCCGAAATCCAGCGGCTTGCACCGCGCGGTGTCGCACTGTGGGGCGCAGGACGTCTGTTCGACAGCCTTGTCGTACATGGCCGCTTCGATCCGTCGGCGCTCACACTGCTTATAGACACGCACCTGAAATCGCTCGTCGGCGAACGCCACGGCCGCGCCCTCGCCGATCCTGAATCGCTGAGCGGTTCTGACGCCGGTGTCGTGGTCGTGATGTCGCGCGACTTCGCGACGGAAATCTCCGCGCGCGCGAAAGTGCTGTCACCGCAGGCCGAAATCATTCTCTACACCGATCTACTGGCGCGCGCGAACACACGGCTGGCAGCTTAAGGACATTCCATGGCGATTACACTGAGATCCATTCAGGGCGACGCAGACAAGGCACAGCCAAAGCAGGTGCGCGATCTGGAAAGCGAGCTTGCACATGCAGCGCGGTTCGTGCGCCAGCATGTCATCGCCTCGATCTATCGTGCGACCTCTGGCCATCCCGGCGGCTCACTGTCCTGCGCCGATCTTCTCGCGACCCTGTTTGGCGCCGAGATGAACGTCTGGCCGAATGCGATCAACGATCCAGCACGCGACCGTTTCGTGCTCTCGAAGGGCCACGCCGCGCCCGCGCTTTACGCCATCGGCGCTTATCACGGTTTCTGCGACAAGAAGCAGTCGCTGAACCTGCGCAAGCTGAACAGCCCATTCCAAGGTCATCCCCATATTGGCGATTTGCCGTGGGTGGAAACGAGCACGGGCTCACTCGGCCAGGGTTTCTCCGTCGCGCTCGGCATGGCGATGGGGCTGAAACTTCAAAGAAACCCCGCGCGTGTCTACGCGCTGCTCGGCGATGGTGAACTGCAGGAAGGCGAAATCTGGGAAGGCGCAATGTGCGCTGCCCATCACAAGCTCGAGAATTTCTGCGCTATCGTCGACTACAACAAGCTGCAGAGCGATGCGCGCAACGACGCGATCATGCGTCTTGAGCCGTTGGCCGCGAAATGGCGCGCCTTCGACTGGGCGGTTGCCGAGATCGACGGTCACAACATTCACGAAATTCTGGCGACCTTCCGCCGTGTCGGCGCGACCCATGGACGGCCGAGCGTGATCATCGCGCATACCATCAAAGGCAAGGGCGTGCCTTACATGGAAAACATTCCCGCCTGGCATGGCAGCGTGAAGCTGACCCGCGAGCAGGCGGAAGACGCGTTGCAGGCACTCGGCGCCTCGCACAAAGAAATCAAGGATTATCTGGATGTCGATGCAAGCTGAAGCGCCTGCCCTCATCGGAAGCAGCGGCGACTCGCTGCGCGAAGCGTTTGGCAAGGCATTGTCGAGCCTCGCCGATGAGTTCAAGAACGTCGTCGTGCTCGACGCCGATATCGCCGGCGGCACGGGCGTGCACCATTTCCGCAAGAGTCATCCCGACCGCTTCCTGCAATTCGGCATCGCTGAGCAGAACATGATGGCAGCGGCCGGCGGTCTGGCGGCAGTCGGCCTGCAGCCGATCGTGACGACCTTCGCTGTATTCTGTCTGCGCGCCGTTGAACAGGCGCGCCTGTCACTCGCCTACACACGCCGCAACGCCAAAATCGTGGCCAGCCATCCCGGTCTCGATGTTGGTCCCGATGGCGGTTCCGCACAGGCGCTCGAAGACCTCGCCGCATTCCGCGCGATCCCGGGCATGACGGTGATCTCGCCGGCCGATCCGGTTGAGATGGCGCTGGCGACCCGCGCAATCCTCAAGTTTGACGGCCCGGTCTATATGCGCACCGGCCGCAGCCCGGCGAAGCGCGTGTTCGGCGACGACCACACCTTTGAGATTGGCAAAGGCAAGATCATTCGCGACGGCAAGGACGTGACCATCGTGGCTTGCGGCGTCGAAGTTGCACGCGCGGTGGAGGCCGCAGCGATCCTCGCCGAAAGCGGCATCAATGCGCGCGTCGTCAATATGGCGACGATCAAGCCGATCGATACGGCACTTCTCAGGCGCTGCGCGAAAGAAACCGGCGCAATCGTCACGGCGGAAGACCACAACATTCACGGCGGCCTCGGTGGAGCGGTTGCCGAGGTACTGGCGCAGACGCGCCCCTGCCCGATCGAATTCGTCGGCGTGAAGGATGTCTTCGGTGCGTCCGGTGAGCCGGAAGAGCTCGCGACGGCCTTCGGCATCGACGCGCGCGGCATTGCAGACGCTGCGAAGAAGGTCATCGCGCGCAAGAAGAAGAACTGATGTCGCGCTTCTCCCTCGCCGGAAGGAATGCCGTCGTTACCGGTGGTAGCCGCGGGATCGGTCGCGCGATCGCGCTTGGCCTTGCGGAAGCGGGCGCCGACGTCGTCTTCACCTATCGCGACAACGCGGCCGAAGCCGCTGTGACAGGGGCGGAAATCACGGCGCGCGGTCGCCGTTCGCTGGGCCTGCCCATGGACGTCACCGATCGCGCGAGCGCGGAGAAAGTGGCCGCAAAGGCAAAGGAATTCGGGCCGATCTCTATTCTGGTGAACAACGCCGGCATCAACAAACCGACCGATTTCGATCAGGTGAACGATACGGATTGGGATACCATCCTCGACACCAACCTCAAAGGCCCTTTCGTCTGCGCGCAGGTTTTCCTGCCGCTGCTGAAAGAGACCGGCAATGGTTCAATCGTTCATATCGGATCCGTCAGCGGACAATACGGTGGCCCCCGCACCGCACATTACGCCGCCTCCAAGGCCGGATTGATTTCGCTTGCGCAAGTCGTCGCGCGGTTCGGCGCGCAATATGGCGTGCGTTCCAACACCGTGGCTGCCGGAATCATTGCTTCCGATATGGGCCACGCGGGGCTCGCCGCCGCGAGCGTGCAGAAAGCGGCGGAGAATATCGTGCTGAAACGTCTCGGCCACGCGCACGAAGTGGCCGACGCAGTTGTATTCCTGGCGAGTGATGCGTCGTCCTACATCACCGCCCAGACCATCAACGTGAACGGCGGATTGTATTTCTGATGAACGGCAAAACGCTTCTTATTGTATCCGGCGGCATCGAAGCGGCCGACGCTGCAAAGCGCGCCAAAGAGCTGGGATTGTATGTGGTCGTCTCCGACCGCGATCCCGATGCGCCCGGTTTTGCCTTTGCGGATTCCTGCATCATCGCGGACGTCTACGGCCCGTCGGAAACGGCATCGGCCGCCGAACGGTTCAACCGCAAAATTCGCAAGATCGATGGCGTCATTTGTGTAGCCGCAGATGCGCCGGTGACCACTGCGACCGTTTCCGCGAGACTCGGCCTTCCCGGTATATCCATCGAAACAGCGGAACTCGCCTGCGACAAGCTCGCGATGAAACGCCGGTTCGCAGAGGCCGGCGTCAACGTGCCGTGGTTCGCGGAGGTTTCGACCGTTCACGAATTGCAGCGTATTGCTATCGAACACGGCAACAACCTCGTGATCAAGCCGGTCGATAGCCGCGGCTCGCGCGGCGTGCAGCGCATTGCGCAAGTCGCCGACCTCCCAAAGGCCTATGAATTGGCCCGCGGTCATTCGCCAACCCAGCGGGTCATGGTCGAGGAATATCTCGATGGCCCGCAGGTCTCGACGGAATCTGTCGTTGTTGACGGCCGCTGCTATACGCCGGGCTTCTCGGACCGCAACTACGAATATCTCGACACTTACGCTCCATTCTTCATCGAAAATGGCGGCGATCTTCCGAGCAATCTGCCGCAGGATGCCCAGACCAAGGTGAAGAACCTGGTCGCGCAAGCGGCTGCAGCACTGGGCGTGACCACCGGAACCGTCAAGGGAGATATCGTCGTCCACAAGGGCACGCCCTATGTGATCGAACTTGCGGCGCGCCTGTCTGGCGGGTTCTTCTGCACGCGCGAGATTCCACTGAACACAGGCGTCGATTTTATCGGCTGCGCGATCAAGGTCGCGCTCGGCGAGCCTGTTTCGCCGGAAGAACTTGAGCCAAGGCTGTCCACTGCGGTCATTCAGCGCTACGCATTTCCCGCACCGGGTCGCGTCGTGTCCGTGACGGGCGCTGAAGAAGCAATGAAGGTTTCGGGCATCGCGGAGGTCGTCATTACAGCGAAGCCCGGCGATGTCATCCCGCCGGCTGGTGACAAGCGGCCTTCCGCTGCGATGGTGCTGGCCACAGGAGCATCGCGCGACGTCGCGCTGGCTGCGGCCAACGACGCACTCGCCCGCTTGCAGATCAAAACAGCATGAACGCGCCTCTTTTCGCCCGCGCACTCGAAGCGTCCAGCGCGACGCTACGCCTGTTCGCGCTCTTCCATCTCAATCTCGCCTTTTCTTCCATTGAGGAAGAGCAGCGCATCGACGTCATCAAGCGCTGCTATTGGCCGCTCCTGCATCTCGCCGAGGCGAACGGCCCGATTGGGATCGAAGCGACGGGCTTTACGCTGGAAGAAATTGCGGCGCGCGATCCGGCCTGGGTCGTAAAGTTTCGCGAGCTGATCCAGCGAGGCAAAGCCGAGCTGATCGGATCCGGCTACGCGCAGATCATCGCGCCGCTCGTTCCCGCGCGCGTGACGGAGGAAAACCTCGCCATAGGCAATCAGGTCTACGAACGGCTGCTCGGCACGCAGCCGAATCTGGCGCTGGTGAATGAGCAGGCCTATTCGGGTGGGCTGGTCGGCCTCTATCTCGACGTGGGATATCGCGCGCTGTTGATGGATTGGGACAATCCGTCGGCGCATCATCCCGAGTGGCCGATCGAGGCGCGTTATCGCGCCGAACGCGCGCTGGGCAGCGACGGGCGCACCATTGCGCTGCTCTGGACCAACACCGTCGCGTTTCAGAAACTGCAGCGCTTTGCACATGGCGATATCGAGATGGATGACTATCTCGACTACCTGCGGAGCCAGCGCGGTAGCAATCCCCGCGCATTGTGCTTCTACGCCAGCGACGCGGAAATCTTCGATTTTCGCCCGGGGCGTTACAAGACCGAGGAAAAGCTCTCTCCCATCAGCGAATGGAACCGGATCAGCGAAGCCTTCGGGAAGATCCGCGAAGAACCAGGCTTCGATATGGTTGCTCCATCACAGGTTTTGAGCACCGCAAATCTGAAGCGCCAGCCCGTACGCCTTGAAAGTGCCGTCTGCCCGATACCGGTGAAGAAGCAGCGCAAATACAATCTCTCGCGATGGGCCGTGACAGGCCGTGACGATCTCAGCATCAATGCAGCCTGCCAGCGCATTTATGAAGGTCTGTGCAACGCCGATGCGGATCGCGCGGCGTGGAAGGAACTTTGCTATTTGTGGTCCAGCGATTTCCGCACGCATATCACGGACAACCGGTGGACTGCGTTCTGTGCACGGCTCTCCGATATGGAAGTGCGCTGGGCGAAACAACCTGCGCGGGCTGCGAAGCCCGTCGGTGAACGCACTGAAAAGCGCCATATCGATATCAGGACGCCGAGCCTTCGTGCAAAGCTTGATCGCCGCCGTGGGCTGGCTTTGTCCTCGCTGCACTTTGCGAATCACGGGAAACCTGCACTCGGCGGCCTGCCGCACGGGCATTTCGACGACATCCATATGCAGGCGGATTGGTACACCGGCGACTGCGTCTTTGAAGGCGCCGGCGAGCACAAGATCACGGATCTCGAGTGGTGCGACACCCAGATTTGGAACAAGGATGGCGATACGCTTTGTTTCGCACGGATCGAAACGCCGAAGGGGCCCATCGAAAAGTCCCTTCGCTTCCATACGAACGAACCACGTGTCGATTTCGATCTGACGTTTCACTGGAACGAGATCGGGCGTGGCAGCCTGCGGCTTGGTCACTTCACCCTGCTGCCCATCGCCTTCGACTGGCCTAAGCTTTCCTTAACGACGCACAATGGCGGTAAGGAGTGCGAAACCTTTTCGCTTGCCGGCCAAGACGTTGATCACGGCGCGCCGGTGTCCTTTCTTGTTTCCGCGTCGCATGGCCTCGGCATGACCGAAGGCTGGGCGGAAATCGGTGACGACAGAACCCGCCTGCGCATCGAGACAGACCGTGCGATGGCGCCGCTTTTGGGGCTTCTCACGCATAAGCGTATTGGCGGCAGCCTGTTCTGTCAGCTCGCGCTTTCGGCGCTGGAGCTTGATGACACGCGCAAGCCGTCGCCCCGGCGCCCGGGCCCGCTACGCTTCCGATTTAGCGTGAACGGAGTGTTGCCGGGAACCGCTTGTTAACTGTGTTCTGCAACCATGTTGCCGCACAAACGGATGGACCACATGGGGCAACATCGGGTGAAGAAGATCTATCTCGCCGCAAAAGACGATGACGTTGCGGCGCCGCCGCCGGCGAATATCGGGCTTCGCGATTTCACGCAGCCCTGGCTCGATCTCAACGACAAATCCGTCCTTGTGACAGGTGGCACCGGCTCGTTCGGCAAGCATTTCGTCAAGACGGTCATCGAGAATTACAAACCGCGTCGCCTCGTCATCTATTCGCGCGACGAACTCAAGCAGTACGAGATGCAGCAGCTGTTCCCCATGGATCAGCATCCATTCATGCGTTACTTCATCGGCGACGTGCGCGATCGCGATCGCCTCGATCTAGCGCTGAACAATATCGACTACGTGGTTCACGCCGCTGCGCTAAAGCAGGTCCCGACCGCCGAGTACAATCCGTTCGAGTGCATTCGCACGAACGTGTTCGGCGCTGAGAATCTCGTCTATGCAGCGCTGCGCCGCAATGTGCGCAAGGTGATTGCGCTATCGACCGACAAGGCCGCGAACCCGGTCAATCTTTACGGCGCGTCCAAGCTTGCATCGGACAAGATCTTCGTCGCCGCCAACAATCTTTCCGGCGCAGACGGCACCAAGTTCGCGGTCGTGCGCTACGGCAACGTGTTCGGTTCGCGCGGCAGCGTCGTGCCCTTCTTCCGCAAGCTTGCGGCCGAGGGTGTCAATGAGCTTCCAATTACCGATCCGCGCATGACACGATTCTGGATCACGCTGACGCAAGGCGTGAATTTCGTGCTCTCCAGCATGGAATTGTCCCGCGGTGGCGAGATCTTCGTGCCGAAGATTCCATCCAGCACGGTGACCGATATCGCGACCTCACTGTGCCCCTCGCTGGGTCAGAAAATCGTCGGGATTCGTCCTGGCGAGAAGATGCACGAAACGATGATCCCGGCAGACGATTCGCGCTGGACCGTCGAACTCGAAGATCGTTACGTGATACTGGCGAGCTTTGCCGCTGCGGCACGGGAGGCCTATCTCAACCGTGGCGCCAAGCCGGTGGAAGACGGCTTCGCGTATTCCAGTGACTGCAATCCGGAAGCATTGGACGTGCGCGGCCTTCAAGCTCTTCTGGCGCAGAGCTTCGCGTGAGCGCTCCAGCCTTGAAGTCGGTGCGGGCCGAACAGTCCGCACAAGCCTTTCTCCCCTATGGCCGTCAGGTCATCGAAGATGACGATATCGCAGCCGTGTCCGAGGTGTTGCGCGGCGACTACCTCACGACCGGCCCTGCCGTTGCGCGCTTTGAAGCGGCAATTGCAAACTATGTCGGCGTCAAACACGCCATTGTCTGCTCCAACGGGACTGCGGCCCTGCACATGGCGGCACGCGCTCTGAACCTCAGCGCTGGCAGCAAAATCATTGTTCCGGCGATTACGTTTCTTGCCACGGCGAGCGCGCCGCACCTGAACGGTGCCGATATCGTTTTCACCGATGTCGACCCTACGACCGGCCTGATGACGCCGGAAACCTTCAGCCAGGCTATTGCGCGCGCCGGCAAAGCTGACGCGGTGTTCAATGTCCATCTCAACGGACAATGCGGCGCCCTCGAGGAAATCGCGGCTATCGCACGCCTGCACAAGATGAAGATCGTCGACGATGCATGCCACACATTCGGCGCAACCTATGTTGGAAAGGGCGAAGCATCGAAGATCGGCGCGAACGCGCATTGCGATCTGAGCGTCTTCTCCTTCCATCCGGTCAAGGCGATCGCGATGGGCGAAGGCGGCGCAGTCACGACCAACGACCCCGATATGGCCAAGCGCCTTGTGCTGGCGCGCAACCACGGCATGACGCGCGAGCCCGGGGATTTCACCAATACGGCAGACGCCTTCGATTCCGATGGTCGCGCCAATCCCTGGTACTACGAACTTGTGGAGCCGGAGTTCAACTGGCGCGCCAACGATATCCAGTGCACGCTCGGTCACTCGCAGCTCAAGAAGCTCGACCGTTTCCTCGCTCGTCGCCGCGCGGTCGTGGCGGCCTACGATGCCCTGCTCACGCCTTATGCGCCGGTGCTTCAGCCGCTGGCACGGACCCGTGCATGCCTGCCAGCATGGCATCTATATGTTGCGCGGATCGATTTCGCCGCGGCGGGAATCGCACGCGGAGCGCTGATGCGCGCGCTCATCGACGACGGCATTGGAACGCAAGTGCACTACTTCCCCGTCCATCGTCAGCCCTATTATGCGAAGCGCTATGGGGCGAAGCTGCCCGGCGCCGACCGCTATTACAGCCGTGCGCTCAGCCTGCCGCTTTCGGCGGCGATGACGGAGAACGATGCGCAGCGCGTCGTCGACGCACTGGTCCGTCGCCTCAAGCTCTGAACCGGATTTCCCGAAAACGGGAGAAGCGGGCGAAGTTGCCTTCGCCCGCTTCTTTTTTTCCCACCGACTTTTATTCCCTGACGCCCTGAGGCGCGACCGGTGTTCCGGCTCACGCCCTTCGTCAAGCGGCGGCGGTATCCGTTGCCGGATACCGCCGTTATTCCACTTATTGGAAGAGCGAGAGAATGGTCTGCGGCGCCTGGTTGGCGATCGACAGAGCCTGCACGCCCAACTGCTGCTTGACCTGCAGGGACTGCAAGGTCGCGCTTTCGTTGGCCATGTTGGCGTCGACAAGGTTGCCAATGCCGCTGGTGATTGAGTCGGACAGCTTCTGGGCGAAGTCCATCTGGATCGAGAACTTCTTCGAACCAGACGACAGTTTCGCCAGAGCGGAGTCGACGTTGGTCAGCGACGCCTGGATCGCGGCAACCATCGTTGACGCGCCAGCCTGGGTCGAGATCGACGCGCCCGAGGACACGGTCACGATTGAGCCCGAGAGGCTCATGTTTTCCGCGGCCACGGTGATGCGGCGCGAACCATCGGCGGACGCCAACGCGGTGACCTGCGTTGTCGAACCGTCGACCAGGTTATAGCCGTTGAACACAGCGTTGTTGACGATCGTCGAGATCTGGTCGCGCAGAGCGACGAAATCCTGGTTCATCGCCTGACGGCTGGCCGTGTCGAGCGAAGTATCGGAAGCGGCGAGCGCCTTCGTCTTCATTTCCACGAGCAGGTCGGAGATCGACTGACCGGCCGACATGGCAACATCGACCGCGGACATGCCGCGATTGAGGCTGTCCTGGACCGCCGTATAGCCGGCAACGTCGCCGCGCATATTCTGCGCGATGGCGTAAACCGCACCATCGTCCTTCGCGGACGAGACCTTCAAACCGGTATTGATGGCGTTCTGAGTCTGAGCCAGCTGGGCCTGGGTCTGATTCAGCGACTGCAGCGCAACCATTGCGCCGGTGTTTGTATTGACGCTAAGCATTTCATGCCTCCGTTGTGACGAGCTTTTTGCTCAAAGGGCTTTTTGCCCCGCACATCCATCAGCAACCCGCGTGCCGCGCGGCTTTTACGATTTTCTAACCTTCGATTTTCAGGCGAGGTGGAAAATTCTTTCCGGGCAGAATTTCCTGCCCGCAAAAAGCGTCGGCAAGATTTACCTGTTAAGCGGAAATTCTTGCCCACCCATCGGCAGTATTTGCCTTGTATTTGATACAAAAAAGAACGGCGCCGTTGATGGCGGCGCCGTTCTTCAATTCTGGAAAGTCCAAAAGCTTACTGCTGGAAAAGCGACAGGATCGTCTGCGGTGCCTGGTTGGCAATCGACAGAGCCTGTGTGCCGAGCTGCTGCTTGACCTGCAAGGACTGCAACTGGGCGCTCTCGGTGGCCATGTCGGCGTCGACCAGATTGCCGATGCCGCTGGTGAGCGAATCGGACAGCTTCGATGCGAACTCGAGCTGGATCGAGAACTTCTTCGAACCCGACGACAACTGCGCCAGAGCGGAGTCCACGTTGGTCAGCGACTGCTGGATGATCGCCACCATCGTCGACGCGCCCGCCTGCGTCGAGATCGACGCACCGGTGGAGAGCGTCACGATCGTGCCGGACAGGCTCATGTTCTCGGCCTGCGCCGTGATGCGGCGCGTGCCATCCGAGGATGCGAGCGCGGTGATCTGCGTCGTCGAACCGTCGACCAGGTTGTAGCCGTTGAACACGGCATTCTTGACGATGGTCGTGATCTGATCGCGCAGCGCGACGAAGTCCTGGTTCATCGCCTGGCGGCTCGTGGTATCGAGCGAAGTATCGGAGGCGGCGAGCGCCTTCGTCTTCATTTCGACCAGAAGATCGGAGATCGACTGGCCGGCCGACATCGCGACATCGATCGCGGACATGCCGCGATTGAGGCTGTCCTGCACCGCGCCGTAACCGGCGACGTCGCCACGCATATTCTGGGCGATGGCATAGACAGCGCCGTCATCCTTGGCGCTCGACACTTTCAGGCCGGTGTTGATCGCGTTCTGCGTCTGCGACATTTCCGCTTGTGTCTTGTTGAGGTTCTGCAGCGCGATCATCGCGCCGGTGTTGGTGTTCACGCTAAGCATGATGGTTTTCTCCAATTCCCATTCTGGTCGGTCGGCGGCGTACTGCACGCCGTCGGGCACAATGCCCCGCGCCCTGCTTCGCAACCGCCGTGCCAGCCAGAAACGCTTTCTTATTCTCGTAAACCATTGATTTTTCTAGGTTATGAACTCGTTCATAAACGAAAGAGAAAGGAAGAATTTGCCGGTCGGAAATTCCGGACCAAAAGAAAAAGCCGGCCTTTGCAGACCGGCTTTTTCCCGTCGAGGAGACAAATTCTAGGCGGCGCCTTTGAGGCCCTGCATCATGTTGCGGTTCACTTCGATCAGCGGATCGAGCGAAGCGCCGTTGCGCGTGACCTGGCGCGAATACTTTGCGATCCACAAGGACAGCGACACGATCTTGGCGCGGACATCCTGCGGAAGCTGATTGCGCTCATCCATGCAATCGGCCGCGAGCGTGCGCCACAGCTTCTTGTTCCAGTCGATCGCTTCGACCAGCGGCGCGGCATCGGTGCCGGCTTTCTTCGCGTCGATCAGCGCGCCTGTGACCTGCCCGAACAGCCGGTACTCGGTCGTGCGCGAGTCTTCAGTA